>WLWD01003666.1_pt1 | contig 54015 bp, 36 predicted proteins | sample 6712731 | NCBI WGS metagenome assembly WLWD01 (sample SAMN12718690, study PRJNA576275) | sponge metagenome | isolation source: marine sponge | host: Mycale hentscheli | place: New Zealand: South Island, Marlborough, Capsize Point | collected 2014-11-01 | reverse complement strand
TACCCGTATTAGATGAAATGTTTTACAACAGATTAAAAGGAGTCGTACATTGAAAAAGTTCCAGCGGAAGCTAATCCTGAAATAAGGACATAATGAGTGAACGATACATACAGTGTAGCTATAATTGCAAAATACTTTGTTAAAAGCTGGCCTACTATTAGCGAGTGATAGCACAGGTAACCTGTGCTATTAGGGGTCAATAGCACTCGTAAAGCAATTGAAATAACACTTGGCTTTGCTTCGTGCTATTTCAATCACATTACTCATGCCATTAATCCTGAATAGCACGGTTACTCGTGCTGCTATTACTTATACAAAAAGCTTAGGTAAGTCCCGGATTTGAGCGATACATTTAAAAAGCAGTTACAGTCGATATACAATAACTCAGCAAATGGAAATGACAGTGGGCTGATAGGTACGGTTACAAAAATTAGTATAAAATTGCTACATGAACCAACAAAATAAGCCAGCTACAGTGTAATTGTAGTAACTTATTCTGTGACCACAACTATGTTAGTTACCTTCACCCCAATCCTTGAATCAGTTCTCAGTCTAAGTTAAAAAAAAATAGAAGAAATATTTACAGAAACCCTCACATATATGCCCAGGCAAAGGATTACTGCAAGTTATAAATTTAAAAATAATAGCTCGGGAGAACAGAATTGCCAAAGATTATGTATGTGTTACTATGGCTGTAAATAGAATTTATTGTGAGAGTGAGACATGTCTGTAAGTTACTTTCAAAATTACAGCTGCCTAGCCCTCTTCTGTTTGGTCCTGGCACTGACAACACACACTAAATCCAAACTACACTAGTGCTGAGAGAGAACATCAATTTGGAAAAATAGCAGTGGTTATTTTTGCAAAATTATTGTCCAGATACTTACGCACATATGACACACACACACAGATAATACTTATTACATGAGTCAGAGTGACATATGTTCTGTCTTGATCTTCTTTCTTCTTCTCCACTTTCACTCTTCTCTCGTCTCTCCACTCGTGGGCACACCAACATCTCCTTCCCCTAAGATTGGCTCGGGGGAGACAATGTGATCACCAACTGTGGCCACTGTAGTTCTGTAGTCACAGTCACTCCAGTTTTGTTGACTCATACCATAAGCATTGGCATGATTGACTCCAGCCCTGTGTACCACGACGATGGGATACAGCTGGAGAGTCAACGCAAATCTGAGCAATCTTTTGTTCAGAGTAGATCCATTTAGTAAGGCGAGGCATAACTTATGGTCGGTGATGAAACGAACTTCCTTTGCGTAAATATAGAACTCAAAATACTTCAGAGCTGCAACTATGGCCAAACTCTGTGACGGGGTAATTAAGTTCAGCGGGCTTCAGTGACGATTGAAGAATCCAACTGGGAGCTCCTAGTCTTTCCTGCAGAAATGTAGGAAAGCTCTGATAACCTCTCCAGAGGCATCCGTGTGGAGGACGTATGAATAATCTGAGATGGGTACAGTAAGAGACACGCGACAACATAACAACCGTTTTAACTCACAAAATGCTTGGACAATCACATCTGTCCAGACAACCAGAAGAGGAGCGCGGAGAAAAGTGGAGAAAATGTAGTTACAGCAATTCACTGAACTCAATTACAGCTGCTCAGGTTTTCCAAGTACAACCACCACAGGTCTAACAACTCACAACCACATACATAAAGCACAGACTGAACTTTGCAACACATGTACACACTACAATCAATGTAAAGATCAGCTCTGTCTCTTTTGAAAGTGTAAAAAAAATTGTGAACCAAAAAATCAAACATAACATGGTAACAGCCTCCTCAATTTTTGGAATAAGTGCAAAATACCATTTGTCTCAACAGCATCTGCCTGGGTGATGCAGCCACTGCTTCAAAATTTATTATGCAGGTCATACCTACTCATACTTGCTATATGCAATTCAATTTTTTTGTTATAGAAGTCAACTATATTAAATAATCAATAATGACCTTTCTCCCTCTTCACATTTTCCAATATAGTTTATGAGAAATAAGAAATGTAGTTTGTGTTGACCTATTCTCAGTCATAATGAAATTGTGGTTTCTAATTGCTAATATACAGTGGCAAGTGAGTATGATAGAAAGATAACTTAAAATGATGATGATGCCAATTTGTATCAAAGATAAACAAAAAATAACTTGTTTTCATTTACAGCATAATAATAGTACACCAACAAGCCAGCTATAAAACATCTGTCTCACTAATAAAGTCGTGAAAAATTTCATTAAAAAGGCTTTGGTATTCAATGTCAGGCATCCAAAAAAAGGTGAGTGGTTACAACTTCTGAGAAATACAAGAAATCATCCATATAAAAAATAGCAGTGACTACATCATAAGTTAAATTTGTACCCCTACGTATAATCAGTGCATGAACACCTGTTCAAACTACTGCAGTCATTACAGTTTCACCTGATGTCAGTCAACTATGACCTTCCAGATACTGCTGTCTGTGTGAGAGAGAAGAGAGAGAGGGGAGGGAATGATAGACAGGAGACACACTGTGTTCTATGACCTTAAAATGATTAAGAATATACAGGTTGTTAGTTGAATTAAAAGTCATTATACATATGGTACAGGTAAAGGACTCGATTTAGTTACTGCATAGGGCATGATAAGCATCAGTTACATTGTATTAACCTGTCCAGGATGTTCTGTTGCCACATGGTAATAGACACGAATCAATTCAGTGATGTGTGTGTGTTCTGTTAAAAAATTTGTGTTGGACTTTCAAAGACTATCTGCTAGAGAGATTGAAGGCTGTGGTTTATGCTTTTATCTCTTCCATTCAACTGTAACATCCACTGGTGTTAAATTATTTATTTATTGTCTGCTACTTTTTCTCTCTCTCTACCCCCATGTGATGATAGCCATTAGGAGTACCTGAGGTTCTGGTTAGCATTGCGTGTGAGTGTCTCCTACATGTTTACCTATATCTCTTATGAAGACATTACATTTAATACCTGATTAAGAATAGCCAAATAAATCATTCTTTCTTATGGCCTTAGAAATGAATTGTAGTAGCTAGTTATAGTCTGTCCAAGTTGAGTTGGCCATAAAAAACCTTGAATAACTTTTGAACACGAGCAGTTACGTATCCTGAGGTGCACCATTAGAAAGCTCGTGCCTAAAGCAGTTAAAAATATTTTCTGAGTAAATTAGAGAGAAATTGCTATTCCAAAACTCAACAAGTTTCCGGCTCAAAACGTGCCCGCTTTCGTACAGCTCAATTGGTCACGTGGACAGTCTTCATTTACAAATTGTGTAAACAGTGAGCGGTTTCTTCTCAGATTGCTGTGTTTTTCTAGCTTTGTATCACCATTAGCTTAGGTTGCGAGTGTGGAAACAGGATAGTCGGACTGTCCTGCTGTCGCAGAGGGTACATGACCACCTGATAGGATGTTGGTAATATTATTTGTCTACCTGTTCAATAACAAATTATTGTTAGGATTAGGACCAATTCAGGCTGCACTCCACCTTCATCTCGGAACACAACTATATTTTGTATAATAATGTGTACTACTTAATCTATCATCTCATAAATTTTCATGTTATAAATACATGAAACAATTTTTTTTATTACTTCAAAATACTTTGTTTTATAAAACCAATACCCTTAGTTTGTATAAATCATAGGCTGGTTTATAAACTAGGCCCCTGGTTTATAAATAAGGCCCATGGTTTATAAATCATAGCCTAGTTTATAAATATAGTGTAAGTTGTTGTTGTTGTTGTTGTTGTTGTTGTTGTTGTGTATGTGTGTGTAAAATGGTCTGGTAAAGTACTTCCAGCTTCAAAAGTATATGTTCATATTAATGCACACCAGTGGATTTTTTTTCATTATGGCTACTGCTCCTAATATGAGAGATTTGACAGAATTAAATGCTGTTTCGAGGAAGTTGGAATCACCATTCATTGTCAACTGAAGGAAAAAAATCACCTCTTCAACTATTCACCGAAGGTTTATATTTACTTGCTGAAGAAGGCAGTGCAATAAACCTAGAGCATCATACTGATATGGAGCTGGACGAAATTTTATCAATCCCTAGTGATGATGAAGTGCCGGTGGTTACTGTTTCTTCTACCAAGTTTCAGCCTTGTCCTCAAATACTTTCCGACCTGCAGTTGCTCATTAATCCTCTCTCTGATAGTGACAATATGGGAAAAGACTTGTTTTTACAATGTCTTCAAATTCTTTGGCTTCATTTACAGATTGGTTGCTCAAACTGTCAGAAATTGGACTAGATAGCTACTAAACTAATTCAAAACTAATTGCCTAATATTGTGTACCATTGAAACACAACACTTCAGCAGATTAAACATGAGAAAAGTTACACACATTCATGTTTGTCAGGTTCCTGTTTGAAATGGTCCATAAAAATTAAAAAGGAGGCACCCACAGCCCTGGTTATGTCTGTGAATACATACATGATCTGTTGATCCATTACAAACATAAAAAGTTGGGACCACCCTTTGCCCTGGTTTATGTCCAGGCCATGGTGGATGTATCGACTAGCTATATTAGACTACATAGTTACTGAACCTAAAGATAATTCTTATTATTGTCAAGATTGAATTTCTTACTCAGAAGGTTGATACAAAGCAATACACACAAAAAAAAAAAAAAAAAAAGAAAGAGAAAACTGTCAAAGCAAAGCATGATGGGTAGTACTACAAAGTGACTGAATTCAAATGTTACCTAATCCATGTGAACAAGATATACGGTAATCCATCTTCTCCTTGAATTCTTCATACTCCAATAAACCCATACTTCGTGGAAAGGTAATAGACAAAGCACAAGTAGAAACTGTTGGTAGTCGCTCCTCATCCATGAAGTTAACACTTGGTACATTTTCAAAACAACTTGCTGGTAACTTTGCAATTCCACTCAAAAAATTCAAAATATCTCCCAAATTTACATTTTCTTGATACGTACCAATACATTATAATTGCTTCTTCTTTGGTTCGCTTATTAGAACCATTATCGAAATACTTAACTACAAAGGAATCACACAAGTATTGCGGAGTAACTTCAAACAAAGAAGATGCTGCAATTAAAGATCTTGTTTCTAGAGGATGAATACAAGTAACCAGACCAAAATTCAATGTCTCATCAATTCTCTTTTTCAATTTTACTAATTCAGCATGTACATGAAAATATACAAAATGAATCCAAAGAGATCTCATCATTTCTTCTTTATCTTTCAAAGTAACCTGTGGGATGGGTTTATTATAACCACATTGAAAGCGAAAGCTGAATGTGTCTTCATTTAAGATGGACTGAAGTTTTTCAGTAGAATATGCAGCTGAGATCTATACAAAATAATTAAAAAATTTATGAGAGCTAACTAAGGAGGGAAAAAGCAGTGTAGCTATAAAGGGAATAATGGAGTGGTTAATACTTGAACTACCTACAATTCCAATGATAAGGATAACCCTGCATTTAATTCTAACAAAATTCATTATGAATACCCGTATACATATATAAAATAATTTTAGCAAACAAGGAATGAAACTATTTTAAAGTTTTAAACTAGGGTGCACTCCAATAGTGCAATGTGGTGAGCGAGCTTGTTACCTTAGTAACGCCGTAGTTTTTGCTAAAAAGTTTGTCTAAAGTAAATCATTGTTTAGGTAAAGATGGAGGTATACTATTATTGAGTGATAGCACAGCTAACCGTGATATTAGGGATAAATAGCACTCATAAAGCAATAGTACGAGGCAAAGCTGAGTGATATTTCAATTGTATTACTCGTGCTATTTATCCCGAATACCACGGTTAGTCATGCTATTTATCCCGAATACCAAGGTTTAGTTGTGCTATTACTCATACAAACATCATCGAATACAAGAACAGTTAAATACTTACTTGATGAAGGCAGCTTCTCACTTCCATATCTGGGATGTCATCTACATCAACTGGACTTTGTACTTTGTCAAATACTAAACAATCTGCAACAGCTTCAGCAAAGCATGCTGGTGCTTCACCACCTTGAACTATACAAGTCGCTATTATCTTCCCAAAAATATAATACATATTTTTTGCTAAAGCCTCAACATTGTGAACTGGTACAACATGGTTGGGAAAACCAGAAAAATACGATGACTTAAACATTTCCTAAATGACTAAATGAAATAGCTCTCTCCCTGGCCCTCCATCATCGACTGCAGCTTCACCAATAAATGTAACTCGCAATAATTTTGAGCAATTAAAGGAGTCCTTTGAAAACTGCCTAAGAGCATCTGAAAATATGTTTGATCTTCGAACTCGCAAGTGTTGCACATCTTCATCATTTGATGATGTCAACTCTTTAATTCTATGCTGCTGTAGTATGTGCTTGATCACAGTTATATCAGTTTGACTTGTGCTACATAAACATACAGATATGTTTTGATCAAAATATATAGTAAAATATAACCTAGAGCTGTGATAATTAATTAGTTTCAAAATCTTCTAGCCGAAATAATTCAATCGCTTATGCATCAATATGTAAGGTATCAAATGTTCTTGAGGTAAAATACACAGACATGTACAACTAAGCTCATCCACCTTCCCCTCAACAACTAAAGAACAAAAAAAAAAAAAATCACCAGTTTTCCCACAGCAATACAAATACATGTCACATGCCTCTGCTAAACCTTCAACAACTTACATGCATGGTTTATTGAATATTTTGTGAAGTATTTTATTTGTCTCTTGGTTATTATTATTTCCTATTTTCATATTACTGTATCAATTATATCAATATCAATTGAAGAAGGAGAATAAGACCTATTGCAGAGAGAAACAAACTTTGTTGTTGAAGTGGGGGAAAAGGCGAGGGGGGGGGGGGGTAGGTGAATGGAGATTTCAGTGTTTTTCTCCTTGTGCACTGATAACATTTCACTTGCTGGTTATATAATAACCTTGTATTATTTATTTACCTTGAACTCACTTCAAATGACACCTGAGGCATCTCTTCTTCATACTCTTCTGAGTTCCGATACATCAGATTAGATCGATTAATTCAACATATTTTCTACATAACATGTAAAATGATAATATTGTAGCATAAAAATAAATGCTCTCTTCCATACATGCTTCTCAAAGTCGGCATGTATACCACACACTTTATTTCATTTGTTTGATTACTATGAATGCTTACCTGACTTTCTGTAGAACTTAGTCCACACTCAAGTGTTGTGGGTGAAAGACCTGAAGTACTAGGCCTAGCAAGATCCACAGTAGGTAGACATCCATTGTCTTGTTCCCCATCATCACTACATTCAACCTAAGAAGTAAAAGTTAGTTCTCTATAAATTTAATGTGAGCAAAGCTGAAAAGCTTCAATTAAAAAACAACAACTCAAATGTAAGCATTACTTTATCTGATCTTAAGCCACAAGTTTACAGTGCTCAGGTACGGTTAATTACCGTATTTCCTCAAATAGACAATGCCACACAAGGGTTCACACAGAGGGGTAGGGGTGGGGTGAGTGGAAGGGTTGGTCCTGGAATTTTCTATCCCCAGAAAAAGTTTCCCCACCACAGAAATCTAATTTTTTTTAAAAATAATTTACACCAAAATTCTTCCCTTTTTTTTTTTCCAAAAATATCTATAACTTCAAGGAAGTTAATAAGTGGAGCTCAGAAAACTCAAACCTAACAATATTAGCTTCACATGCTTTAATTTAAAAAAATTTTTTTTTCTCCTCAAGGCCTACACGATAATTGAGGAAATGCGGTATTTTAAATAAAGAGAAAAAAAAAACGAACAAAAACAAAAAAAAAAACAACGAAGTTATAACTCAACATACAAAATCTGTTATTAATTAAAAGTTGATATCATGTCTTCTCTTTACATTATTTGTTTCTACAATTACGCTTTTCAGAATCAGTAGTAATATTAAGGTCTGATTGGGCCAAAATATAAATGGTTCCAGCTTGCCCACATAATCGGGCCACTTGCTCTGAAGTCCATTTAAATGTTGAAAAAAATATATATATATACCTTGATGTTTGTGGAGTAATTGCAGCTGTAACATCCGGGGTGTGAGATGTTGAAGAAGTAGGATTCTGGAATCAAAGCTCCAGTAAAAAAAGAAGCCATAGCCATAGCCAACTCCCTAGTAGCATTATTGATAGTACCAGTAGCTATAATAATAGTGCAACAAGACTGAAGGCAAGGGTCAAGTCTAGAGCATACAAAAAGCCACCCTTTACCTGACAATAACTTCTCCATAAAGTGTTTTCACAACATTGACCCTTTACCGAACATTAAATAAATTCATTAGAAACACCAAATGATTAAAAAACCATGGGCCTAGTTTATAAACCAGGTGTTTAGTATATAAACCATGGGCCTGGTATATAAACCATGGGCCAGTGTCGGGCCACTGGTGTCAAGAGGTTTAGGTCTTGTCCTGCAATCCGGGAGTTCGCTGCCATCGCCGTCCTCTATCTTCAGTCCCGTTGATAGCTTGTTACTAGCTACCCCTTATTGCCTGCCTTCCCCAGTCATTAGCAATGAGTAGGTTTTAATTCCATCGCTCACACAACAGACATACAGGATACTGACTGAAATACAAGAACTCAAGACTCGTGCGTGTACCGACCTTTTATAGGAAGGCCGGGACACACCCACGATTCTAATACACGCACACTAACTCACGCTATCTGTCATGCGCACACACTATGCACACACATACATACAATACTAGTCAACAGTTCCATCGTTCACGTTTGGGGCTTGCTGTTAGGCATGCCCATCTCGGCTGGCATGCCTGTCTTCAGCAGCAGGGCGTGGCCCCACATCCCCCTGGTTAGAGGAGCCTTCTCCTCCATATCCATGGGACTCGAACTGCGACTCTTCGTCTCTGTACCGGAACACTCTTGATTCCTCAGTTGCTCTCGAACCAACCCTGTAAGCTGGATTACACTCCTCCTCCGACTCGTACATCCGGGACAGGCCATCAGCGTTTCCTAAAGTAGTACCAGGAACATACACCATGTTAGTAACCCGCCCCATTAGCTTGAGAGAGAACCTCCTCAACTGAGGGTTGAGGTCCGATGAACTTCTTCCATCCACCAAAGCCATCATCTCGCACCACATGGAGACAACCTCCAATAGCCACTGCACTGGCATCTGTATACATCACAAAAACATCGCCCGGCACAGGCACATGCAAACACACACGACTACACAATGACTTACGCAAACGAATGAAAGCTCTGTCCGCCTCCTTGGTCCAGACCACACTATCCGGAGCCTCTTTGGTCATCATCGGTGTCAGCAACACAGCTTCTTCTGCAAAGCCTGGGGCGAACTGTCGGTAATAGGCCAACGACACCTAAAAAACTTTTCAACTGACGCTTCCTCTTCGGTTTCTCATACCGCAGCAAGCTTACAACCCTATCCTCGGGGACAGCCAACCTCCCACATCCAATGAGATGGCCCAAATACCGAAGCCTCTGCCTGCCGAAACAGCATTTTTTCAGCTTAACTGTAAAACCTGCCCTACCTAAGCAGGTTAACAGACGCCTAAGGGCTACCAGATGGGACTCCCAGTCTTGATTGAAGACCAATACATCATCTATATAATTGCCAGCTACTTCTCGGCAATCCGTTAACACCTCCTCCACCACTGACTGGAATATGGCGGGGGCGTTCTTAAGCCCAAACAGCATCCGCCGAAACATAAACTTCCCCTGGGGGCAACCAAAGGTCGTCAGGTCCCTACATTCCTCACTCACCCGGATCTGATGAAAACCTGCTGTCAGGTCCAGGGTCGACAAGACACTACTATTACCTGCCCTGTCAAGTAACTCTTCCAGCATCAGCATGTAATGCCGCTGCTGGGGCGTGACCTCATTAAGGCCACGATAGTCCACACACACACGAATACTACCGTCAGGCTTCACCACTGGCACTATAGGGCTAGACCAAACACTAGTGGACTCTTCTATCACCCCATCTCTCAGCATCTGGGTTATGGCCATTTCCACTCCCTCCCTTAACTTGAAGGGAACCCGTCTTACTGGCAGGTTCACAGGAACACAACCCTCAGCCAACTCTATTGTGCACTCCCGCAGGGTACACAACCCAGGACGCTCTGAAAAGAGCTCCTGGAACTCCTCTAGCACTCCAGCTAACTCCTCTTCCTTAAAACCAGCACACTTCTCCTCACCAAGCATGCTCTTCTTCTCGCACACCTCCCTCTCTCAAGTTACCCTGGGGATGGTACGGAGTGGTGGTGATGTGACCACATCCCAAGATCTCACAGACCTTTTGAAAGACACGACCAGTAAAAACTGTGCCTTGGTCAGTCAGAACAGTGTCGGGCAGACCGGTACGGCTGACCACACCCACAAACGCCTCGGCAACCTCAGCTGCTGAGACACCTCTCAAAGGTACCGCCTCTGGCCACCTAGTGGCCATACAGGAATATGTAAAAAGGTACTGGGCCCCTCCCCTTCCCTTTGGTAAAGGGTCCACCAAGTCAATTGCTACAGCCCGGAAGGGCTCTGATACCACAGGTCTTTCGAGTAACTTGGCAGACTTCTGTCCTGCCTTATTCACCTTAGCACACACTTCGCATGAGCCTACATAACTAACAACATCCTTGCCTACACCAGGCCAAGTAAATAACTTATTAATCTTGGCCCTCGTCTTCTTAGTGCCTAAGTGCCCACCCTTATCATGAGCCAACTCAAGTACCAATTTCCTCTCACTAACAGGCAACACAATCCGCTCACACTCCTCATCCATCTCCCCAAGCATCTTATGCATAAGCACACCGCTCTTATAACCATACCCCCTTAGACCTTCATCAACACTCCTTCAGTGAAGGATCCAACCCTTGTTTCCATTTCAGTTCCTCCCTCACCTCACCTTCGTTGGCTGCCTTGCCAGGGCAGCCTAGCTCCAGATTCTCCCCACCAGCAGAAGCGGACACTGAATCCGTCCCGTCTGGCATACTAGTTTCCGTGGGCGTGGCTGGCAAGGCCACTCCACCATGACACACCTCACTCTCATTAGATTCCATGGGCACCGGTGACATCCTGGCCCCACCATGGCACTCCTCTACTCTGCCAGATACAGGTACGTCCTTCTGCTGCCCTGAGCATCTGGACTTCCTCTTCCCTGGCTTCCCCCAGATCCGCACTCAGTGGCCCTGCCCCTCACATCTGGCAACTTACCACTGACACTCCTGGCAGCCCGCCACCACTGTCTGGGAGTCCGGGGTGTCACCGGAGTGCCCCGCCTCTGAGGTATTAGCCTCAGAGACAGCTCCCAGAAACAGCTGCCTAGCCTGACATTCGGCCAATGGCACAGCGAATAAGACACACTCGTTGACGAGCTCCTTATTTGCCACTGCAACTCTCTGCATGTACTCTTTGCCCTCAAACTGTATGGGGGGAACCTTGGCACATTGTACCTTAACAGGGCTGCCTGCCACACCTCTAACCAATTCGAACTCGTCTAGCAACTGGCTGGCAAACACCAGATTGCCTGGGACGATGGTGACATCAGCACCCGTGTCAGGAACGATGTTGCAGGGTGTGCCATTAACTGCTCCCTGCAACAATGCCACTGCTTGACCTGCCCTGGCCCAGTTGGCCTTCTTTGCTGAGGGCTGGCCGGGTTTTACACCGGCACCCTTAGAAGGCTCACTGACTTTGCCCTTCTTGTCAGGGCATTCAAAGGACTTATGTCCAAGCTTATGGCACAAGAAACACTTGGGTTGACCTCCCACCTTACGGTCCTCCCTGCTGTTGGCTGCGCTCGGCGATTAAGCAGAAATGAACTATAGTGGACATTTGTCACAAAATGACAATCCATGTTCATAGTGCTGATTTTATTCATATTTTGTGGTTATTGTTGGAATATTGTAATTAAAAATTTTTTTCCAACATTTATGTAGTCAGAAATCAGATATTTTGAGTACATGAAAGTAAGATAACACATGAAGTTTCCTGACTTTGTCTGGAATAAATACAGACATTTAGTACATGAAATTAAGATGACACATGACTTTTATTGCTTGTAACATGCATACAGGAAATGCATCTGAAATTTGGTAGATGAAATTTCAGGTACCTCAAATTGGTATCATGCAAGAGGAAACTTCACTTTTTTTTGTAGTGTAGTGAAATTCTCAGTAATTTCTTGATTTTCCTTGTCATACAATGTCTGCAAAAAAGTAGAGAAGTAGAAAAAATGTTTTTCCACCTGGTAACTAGGGATATAGTTGCTACATTCTAAAACATATAGATAACAAAATATTGGGAACTACCGCCAAGCGAACCCCTCGGGTATGATAGTACCACCATCGCTACACTCGGGACGGTACACCCCAAAACCATTGAGGTTCTGTAGATGGTAGATCCCGTGATTTTGTTGTCTATCTATGAATGGAAGGGAAAGAAAATAGTAGAGCGCCTTACAAAAAATATCTGAGAAATCCAAAGTTTACAGTTCCAAAAACTTCTCGTTGGGGAATTAAAATGTAGAATAAAAAATGCCAAATCCACCTAATGAAGGTTAAATTGACGAATATAAAAGTATAGCAGAGAAATATTTTTTAAGTGAGCAATAATGTCTTAGACATTATATTTAAATTAAATGGAAGAGGGCTAACTGTTAATAAATATTCCTACTAAGGTTTTATCAAAACTCACTTTACGCATGTAAATTTTGGTATCAGACTTAATCACAGCATCAGTTGTGGAGTTGCATCTTGTTTATGTTCTAGTATCGTTTTTTTGTTTTTTTAAACAGGATAGCAAGAAACCCAGGACATCAAATGTAACCTATTCAAAATATTCCATGTGATTCTAATAATGCAAATGAATCATATTGTGCTGTAGGCTGTGCTATTAATTCAACACAGTTACCATCAGAACAATTAATTATATATTGAGGATGAAGTTTGTTCAGTTGACACCAGCACATTAGATGAAAGGCAGACACCAGACTATGAATCAGCCTCTTTAGACAATAACGAGAGTGTTTCTGATAGCATTTTAGATATGGGCTCTGATAATGACATTTTTGATTAGTTGAAATAAGCAGATTATGCTTCCAATAATGTCAATGTCAAAAATATTTTTGAATGCATATATGAAAATGCCGCAATAACTTTGTGCATTGTATTATGTGCTATCATAGAGTTCAAAAGTACTTGTCATTTACCCTTTATTACTTTTAGAAAAATACTTGAACTCCTCCAACTCATTTGCCCACCCAGTAATATATTGCGGCAAACTTTATGATATAAACAAATTCTTCAAGAATGCATCATCCTATAAATCGAAGCAAAGATTATATGCTGACTGTGATGTTCAGCAAGTAGAAAATAAAAAGTATTGCATCAAAATTTCATGTCAGAATAAAAAACACAACATCTTTCTAGAGTTAGTCGCTGTAAATGGAATACAAAGTGTACTTACCCGTAAATAGTTGTACAACCTAGATCAATAATTAAAGCAATAAACTCATAGTTGCATAACTAAATTTTCCAATCACGTACATCCACATAAAAATTAATCACTCTTTATTTACTTGAAATATATATCTAGCATCATATTATCGGGAAAATGTATAAATATTTGTTTGTTTTAAATAATTTTAAAGCAATTCTTGTTTTCTGTAAATACTTACGTTTCCTTTTCTACTCAATACTTAAGCCCCTCCAACACTACATAATATTTAAGTGAACACAGTATACTTGTATTCTCATCTATGTGCAGTTATCTTAGGAAACTTAAAGAATCGTAAGGATGAAACTTGTAGAATTCCCTTTAATACAGATGGTATATTTCCTTTCACGTCATCTAATACCACCATTTCGCCAGTCATTATAAGTTTCTTAAATTTAAAAACTAATATTCTGTGGAATAGGGACAATTTAGTAGTAGTATCTGTTTGTGTTGGCGGAAAAACCTCCAATGGAACTTCTGTTCTCACCATTGTTTGACACTTTAAATGTATTTTCAAAAGTTGGTACAACAGTTCATTCTCCAAATAAGGATGTGAAGGTGACTTTTTAACCTCTATTTGGTTCATTTAATTTAGTTGCCAAGGAACCAACACTTAACATAAACCAATTTAATGGTAAATATAGATGTCCAACATGTTTGAATCCCGGCACTATGTTAGCATCACTACAATTTCAGAATAAGTAATTCCATAATCGGAAATGCTGGTGAAGCTGCAAAAAAAAAGGGAAACTGTCCATGGAATTAAAGTTATGTCAGTTTTATCAGGGGTCATAGATTTCTTCGATGGAGTACCAGTTGATTACATACATTGTGTTATGAAAGGTGAGGCAAATTGGTTGAAAAAAATGGGTATATTAATCAACATTATGGACATTTTTATTACATTGGTACAACTATTGAAAAGGAAGATACAGCTTTAGCAAACACTGGATGGCTTATAAATATCTTAACTGTTTATTCTACAACTCACTACCAATCTTATGTGTATCCAAAATGAAACCACTCTAATATACACCATTTCTCATTGCTTGTATGTGCTTTACACATTCTACTCAAGCCTGAGAGTTGTGAAGCTGAAATATCAGGTACAGAGCTAATGCTTACATTATTATGAAATGTTACCTAATCTGTGTCGAACCAATAGATGCACCTTGAATTCTCATTATTTTACTCATCTGTCAAAGTTTGTGAGATTGTGGGGACCTCTCTGAACACATTCTCTATTCGGATATGAAAGTTTTGATGGCCAAAGTTGTTTAGGTTGCAGAGTTGCAGAGCAATTAGCTTTTGCCTTGGATATGTGTCATACAATAGGAAGTTTGGCCAATAAGCTAGCAGAAACAGAGAGTGACAACACTATCAAATTCATGTCTCATATGTCTAGTTCAATATCTCAGCAGCACAGAAACATGATGTCTATTTTTCTAGGAATTTTACTATATAGAAAAAATGTAGTTTTCTGACTTCCAAAACGAGAAAAAAGTTTTACAATAAATATTGGTACATTCTTGGAACATCTGTACACTTTTCATAAAATATATTACAATGAAGTAGTATTCATTCTTTTCATTGTGATGAGGGAAAACGAAACGGTTCAGTTTGTTCTTACAATTGCAAAGGTAAAACTTGTTATTGAGTTTTACATAAGTTTAGTTTAGTTCTAATCATGCCATTTAAACTAACTAATCTTGACTGCCAACGTTTAAATAAGTACATATCATCTGATCTTATTACTTGTTTATTGTACAAGTTCAAGATAATCTTCTTCAAGTTTGTGTCATACCAATATCATATTTGAAATCAAAATGTATTCACGTATCTGTTCCTTCTCATTCATACTTAATTGTTATTACTAGTGACCATGATCACCATTAATATTAATAGATCATAATTACAATCATCAGTATGTTCAGTTAAGCCGCACTATCTTATTATAACCTTACATAAGACTTAATATTTTATTATTTTATTACGATAAGGGAAACACAAATAGGAACATTTTATTCAAACATGACATTATAATACTATAACAATCTTGCAAGATCACAGATGGAATTGAACTGTTATAATCTTGCAGGATCTCACATGTTAAACACTTTCATGATATAACATGAAATCTCATGGAATTGACCAAGTACAATCTTACAGAATCCCACAAGTGATGCACTTCCATGATATAACATGAAATCTTAGTGTAATTCTGCAGGATCATATAGGTAAAAACTCTTCCATGATATAACATGAAATGTCATGGAATTGATGTTGTGTAATTCTGTAGTATCACACAAATGAAACACTTCCATGATATAACACTAAATATCAAGGAGTTCATTTTGTGTAATCGTGCCAAATCTCACAAGTGAATTAATTCCATGAGAAAACAGGAAATCTCATGGAATTGATCCTTGTGTAAACCTGCAGGATCACACAAGTGAAACACTTTAATGATTATATGCCATAATAATGTCATAAAATTGATTTGTATAATCTTGTAGAAACACACATGGAAAGACCCTAGTTAGATTATAAATCATTTTCAAAGAAATTTAAAAATAATCTTGTGTGTTCTTGCAAAATTGAGAGTGATGGTTTTTATTAGAATTTTTGCACTAACAGGAACAAACAAGATTTTGTAGCAAGAAAATATATGGCCTATCTTACAATGATAAATCTTGGCAATACCCAAATCCTATAAGATCTTAGATTATCTTGTAAAGAATTTTCACTAGGGAATACATGAAAACACATTAAATGTATTAAAACAATTTTTTTTTTATAAAACTTACATGTAGTATAGAGTCACTAGATTAGTTCTTACTAAGGCTATGATAAATAATTTAGGCTGTAAAGATTGTGTTCCAGCAATTCAGCTATTCAGAATTTGTGTACTACTTTACCCTAACAAAGGTAACTTAATGCTTTCCAGTTGGATATGATAGATTCTACTGCATAGATATTTTCACAATAATATTTTTAGGTACGTGACCCGTGAGATATCTCATGATATCACAAAAAAGCTTATATCAGAAAAGTTATAACAACTCGGCCTGGCGTACAATTGTTTGGGTTTTTACAGCTACATTAGTGGAGCCTACCCAGCCAGGTTAGAGCAGCTGCTATAATATCTGTTTGGGTTGTGGGGAGACCCTAGTGAATTTTTGCCAACTTTACAAAAGTTTCGATATCAATATCTTCTAATGAAGGCATTGCTTGATTTATAACACCAAAAAGTTGCGTCCACCTTTCTTCAAATGATGATTTTGATAGCCAACCTATACTATTATACCGCTGCATGAATTGTTCGAGAACCTATTACAAAAAATGAAAATTATTAATGAAAATATTTGGTTGAAGCCATGCAGAAATTTAGTCACTACAATAATGATTACTGTAGTTAATTCAGCTTAGTCATTTTTACAATACAATATGGCCATTTTGTCAGCGTTTAGAGACTCCTAACTCCTTTCAAGTCTTATTGCTTACATTTTAACAGAAACTATTATTATAGTATTTCTCACTCTTGTGTATTTTATATTTGTCTAGTGGCGCAATCATCTCTATTTGTTTAGAGCACCTAATTTGTTATGGGTTAACCTACGTATAGGCATAAAATTAATATTATTAGCCAAAACTTAAGATTGTGACAATTACTTTATTTTGTTGCTAAACTATGAAGTTTAGTAGTTGAAAATTAAGCCCACACATATTATTTATCATGGCTATAAAACATATGAAGATAAAGATGACATAATTTATTTTCAACAATCAAAAACTCCTTACAAATACAATAAATGTGATTACCTCACTTTCTTTCAAAGCTTCATCTAACTCACGATTGGTCAGTACTTCTTTTTTCAATAATAATGGAGCAAAAACTAAATTATGTCACAATGGCAATCGGCAAATCCTGAATATAAAAATTTCTATAACTTGATGAAACAATGGGAAAAGACATTTCATATCTATAACAGGAAACACATATTTTGGGTACAATGTTTTGTTTGCTTCTTCCTTGTTACAATTGTTGAACTTGAAATTTAATTCAATAAATTGACTACATAATAAATATAAAATTATACATCATAATTCACAAAATGTTATTCTGTGGTTAATATACTTTTTAAATACACAAATATGGTCAACATACCTTTGCAAAACATTCCATAGAGCTTTCAATATGAAGAGGATCTTGCTTTTTTGAAACTCAAACAAAAATCAATTAATATTGCTAAGGACTCATCACCAAATATATTGTAAAATAATTTTTTCGCATGCTGACAGCAATCATGCTTAGCATCAAATGAGGGAGCCTTCATGTGATCCTTGTTTTAACATTAATATAGTTTTTTTGATAGATACCTTGATGAACACTTCACTTTGTTGTTTATTATTACTTGATATGAGACTACTTATGGTGAAGTTGAAATTTTTCTAAACATAATATATTATGAATATAGTTAAAGAAAGTTCTCTAAAAAGTTAAAAAAATATTATGATACAGAATGTACAAACGTCTAAGGCATTTTGAAGAAAGATTGTCAAATATTTCATTCCATATAAAGGCTAACATTGAATAAAATTTTGCTAATTCTATTATTTTATAAACTAGAAATCATATTATTAATGTATATTATTAATGTATAAACAGAACTCAAAAAAATTTTTATCATCGTTTTATCATAAAATTTAGTACTCATATTTTAGCAATAAATTTTTTAATTACTCTCTACTTCAGCTTTAGTTATATCCGAACTTGAATATTTGTCAGGAATTGTTCATGTTTTTATAGCTGCAAAGTTTCACAATTAGCCAATACATATTAAACGTTTTAATTTAAATCAGGTGCTCAATCATTCAACATCAGATTTTAAAATGTTTAAGATTGCCCTTTAATTTAGATTGCAAATTTGAACTTTAGCATTAAATGGGAAAAACCATTAAAAGTGTATATTACATATAATAGTGTTGCATATTAAAGTTACATTTGAGAAAACTAATTGAACTAAATAAATGACGTAATTTTTTTCTTCAATCAACTGTTTTATTAGAAAACCTAACATTTTTGTAGAACATTTTTTAAATATATAGATAAGTTATAATTGAGATAACTTGAAAAGTTATAATCTCTAAATTCCAGATTTTTGTATTCTAATGGTGTCATGTTTAAGTAATATCAGTCAAAATGTTTAATAATCTAATTTTACTTTAGTTGAAACCTAATTTCTAAATAGGATGGCTAAATACGACAAACTAAAGTGTAATAATGACTTTCTTTAATTTATTCACAAGTGAACAATTATAACACAGAAGCAAGACTAATACTTTTATCTTTCCTGTTTGATTTAGTCACGAATTAATTGTTAGATAACTAATATCAATGAGGTATTAAAATCAACTAGTTACCATTAACTATATTCATAAATCAATTTATATACACTCCAAGAAATATATTTAATAAAAAATAGACCTTAAAAATAAAAATTGAATTTAATATAACGTGCATTAATTTAAACGTAAGGTATTTAAAGTTAATAAAGTCTCGAGTGTCATAAAAACAAGAACTCTATTGGAGGTCGATTGTATGATATTGACTGTTGTTCATTTTACGTAATTGAGGCATGTAAGGATGCTGTCAACATTTTTTTAAATTCTTCTCTCAAAATAGTGTATTAGTTACAATTGTTTATAGCAGCTAATAAAATAAAAAAAACTTGACTGCCTCCATTTCGGAAAGATTTATATACTTATAAGAATAAATACAACGACTTAAGTGATAAAAGTAAGGAATAATTGCTGTGCATGTGCATAACACATCTCTGAATACGAATTTATGCCTACTGAGAGTAATTTGGTTAACGAAGTTCGTGTAAACATTTTTTACATCAGTATCATTGAAATGATAATAATCATCATATACCATGTCGTTTTTATTACTTCTGTTCAAAAACACAGTTACCCCGTTTAGCTGCTTTGTTTAAAATTAGAAAAAAAAAAGAATCTCGCCTAGCTTAAAGACTTCGTTCACGAAACGTTTGTTATTCTGAAATACATTAAAAATGAAATAAGTTGTTTATTTTTCGTGACTATAATAAAAAGCCTACTATAATGGATGTAATTATAATGTCATATAGACTCTATTAGTAAGGCGTCCAAGAGTTCTTGTGAAGAATATATTCTGTGAACTTCTGAAGCTGTCTCGAGAAAAATACACATAGCTTGTAAATAATGTATCCTTATTTTTGTGACCATTTTTTTTGTTGATCTATGGTCATGTTTATCTAAAGCAAATTAGACATCTATTGATATCTCAGACCTATTTCAAGCTTTTTGACTGTTTTTTGTGATAAAGTAGAGTATGTATAGCTCTGTCTGGGGGTGGAGTAATAATTCTTCGAAATTTCAGTATGTCAAACTTTCTAGCCAAAAATGTGGAAGCAGAATTCACTTGGAAACTAGCACTACTTATGTTTGTAATCACAGGTAGGGTGTCTGGTTACTGACATGGGCTTTTCTTTTTTTAATGTTGCAAAGTGATTTTATGGTAAATTTTGTGATGGAATGTGGCCTATTTTTTGCCATTAGTTGACTTAAGCAAGCCATATTTTTGTTGTTAGGGCAAAATTGAGCAAAAGCTCATGTCTAAACCTGGAGTAATAATTGTAGATTAGAGAATCAAGCTTAGAATCACAGTACCAGTTCCCTGGGGTTAGATTTTTGGCTAGAAAAAAGCAGCATGTCTGTTAGCCATTGCTCACTGACAGGATTAGATTGCTGTGGTTTGTGGTTATACTGTATTGTTTATATAAATTATGCACTACTCAGCTGCTTGTGGTTTGTATTGGCAAAACTGCTGTGGTTAGTTGTGTAGTACTCTACTACACAGCTAACTTCCTAAGCTGTAGCTGTATACAGGAACCTTAATTAGGCATGTGAATGGGTGAACCATACTGTATACTTACATCTAACATGTAGCTAAAATCCATTGGAGTTGTGGTTTGGCAGAAATGAGAGGGGCAATCATCTGTCTGAATCTGGGGGCGGGAATAGACTAAAACAGTGCTTCATAGTTGGGTCTCGTTATGTACAAGTTTATCCTCTGGCTAACTTAACATGTGTGATAAATTATGCTTATTAGGTTGCCTAGCAACAAACCACAAAAACAATTAACCTATATATATATATATATTTTTTTTTTATTTTCCTGCTAAATCAATTATAGAAATATGAAAAATTGTTATATAATTAAACTAAACATGTATCAAAGCAGAACAATAAGTGAAAACCATGATTTAATCATCCGGCACTGGTCACAGGGGTCGGGGTTCTGCCCACGCCTGGTCGGCACTGGTCGGCCCCGACCACCAGTGTCAACAGCGCGATCACTACTACTGACTCTCCGACCAGTAGCTAATCTAGATACCATGATTTTATTATTATTATTATTATTATTTTTTTTTTTTTTTTTTTTTTTTTCCTGAAAAAAAAAGCAGTTTTTAACCCTTTGTTCCTGAATTAATTTTAGGTCCGACGACCTCTGTTCCGTCAGTTCTGTTACAGACCACACACCACAATGATAGTTTCTGACTCTTCCCCGCCCCCTTGCACTCTGAATTGAGACCCCTTACCCAACCAAGCGTCCCTTAGGAAAATGACCATTACCTATTCGCATCCGCAGAAGGCACAGGCTTACCCCGCTACGAATTACCAACGGTAACCGATGACAACCATATAATATCGTATCGCCTGAGATTACCCAATATCGCCCAACTCAGTTTATGTGTATATGAGTTTTCCACTCTCTAAGCTGAAGCACTGTAATTCCTACGGGTTGGTAAAGGGGTGCTGGGTTGTTTAGCCCTAAAATTAAAACATTGTATTTTTACATTTTGACGGGTATTGACATGACTTTGTCATGTGACCATCTTCTAGCAATTTCATTGGTCAATTCAGAATCATTTTATCAGGTATAAGTAGGGCATTCGGTTTGACATCAGATCCACGCTGTTGTGTTGGGTTTACAAAACCAGGCAGTGCTACCTTGAAACTGGGTTCAGATCTGTCACTGCTGAGTGAGAATTAGCAAGAAACATTTATTTAAAATCAGTTACTGATTATGCATTTGGTGTATATGTGACTGTCTATGAGAAACTTGGGCACAACGTGGCGTAATAAATGTTGGGTAAAGATCAATCGAATTCTAAAAGTATTAAATAAGCCTATGAAAAAGAAACTGTTAGGTCACATATAGCAGGAACGGCTAAAGCTATGATGATAAACTTGGAGAGCTCAATATTTAGATGCTGACAAATATGTAAGTGCAAAAGAAAGTTTTTGATGGGGGGCCAATTTTTCTGTAAACAGTCACATAATGTATGTGACTGTTGATCATATGACATTAATAATATACATTTCGTGTACTTATCTAGGCCTCCTGTAATGAGAAATCAAACTTCGGTGGAAAAGATTCTTCCATCATTTCTTGCAAACGCGCACCTCCCTCCACTTGCAGGGCACCCCCTCCACTTGGCAGCACATCCCTTCCAGTTGCAGCGCGCACCCCCTCCACTTGCAGGGCACCCTTCCACTTGGAGGGCACCCTTCCACTTGGAGGGCACCCCCTCCACTTGCAGTGCACCCCTTCCAGTTGCAGCAAGCACCCCTTCCAGTTACAGCGAGCACCCCCTCCACTTGCAGCGCGCACACCCCCTCCACTTGCAGCGCCCCCCCCTCCACTTGCAGGGCACCCCCTCTTGCAGCGCACCCCTTCCAGTTGCAGCGCGCACCCCCTCCACTTGCAGTGCACACCCCCTCCACTTGCGGGACACCCCCTCCACTTGCAACGCGCACCCCCTCCACTTGCAGCGTGCACCCCCTCCACTTGCAAAACGCACCACTTCGGGTTATGTATCCACCTTTGGCACTAAGCACCTCCCATAGTGATAGAGCTGATACATCCAGTGAGGTTCGGGGATAGCATTTATAAAACCTTTTAAGCCTAACTAGGTCCCCTTTTAAAAATAGTGGCAACTGAGCAGATTTGTTCAGCGAGGCTAACTCAGGAATAGTTTCTACAAGATCACTTACATTTTGTTGTATTCAACTTCATTATTATGTCAAATAATGCTTCTGTGTTGTATATATAATTTAAGCACTTGACTTGTGTACATACATTATCCCTTTCAAACTGAAGATTACTTAAATAATTCCGTCATTTGTTGGCTGAAATTTTTTTTATTATATTGCTAATTTCTAGGAAATATCAGCCAAATTTTATCATCTTCTGAGATGTTTACCCCTAAAAAAGGCTTGTGCAAGAGGCTGAAACATTTTTGGGTATATTTAGCTAATAATAGTAACTAATTAAAAAGCAGTCATTGTAGTAAGGGAATAGTAGCAATTAGGTTTGCAAAAAGGTTTAATGAACAGAAAGGCAATGTTATACACTACATTATGTAATTACAGTGGAGAATCTAAATTAGTTTAGTCACCACATTGTCATCATTATTCAGCCCAACCAAAAATGTGAAGAAGGTATTTCAACTTTCAAACTGAAGTCTTCACGAGTAAGCAAATATGGACATGCTTGATAAAAGTATGCAATCACTACAGTATAATCTAATTACTGCATAGCTATGTATCACAATTTAAAAGTTATCAAAGGTCATATCACAGTTTTTTCAAATTCAAAAATCAAAAATCATCATTTTTTTATAACTTCAAAGTTTCGCACTAGTAGGATAAAAGCAGACAAATATTGCATGTATCCATGCCATACCATAAATGAAGCCATAAACATAAGAGGCATAATTGAAAAAAAAGAGAGCAAAACCTCACATTTTAGGAGATATTTATAGCTAACAGATAGAAAAACATTTTAGAAGCACGAGAACAACACACACACACACACACACAACACAACACACACACACACACACACACACACACACACACAATAAGAAGCAAATTTTGAACATATAGGAAAAAATATCATGATATTTTTTATTATATACTGAACAGGTCCTGATAATTGCTGCTACATAGAAAATGCACTAAAGTAAACAGGATGAGGCCTAGGGTAATATTTTCCCATATCACCTGTGTTCATAATTATCACGTTGGGTTATTACGTCCCTCCAGGTTACAAATTTGTTTATGGTGTTTACAATGCCATAGCTATGGCATCAACACATGAGCAGTACATAATAAATTTATTTAATTCGTCTGATTGGTTCTATTTACACTTGTGCCTGTGGCACTCATGTAAATACTAAGCCAACAGACTCATGATATTCTCCAGTATGAAATGAAAATGAAGCTTATTTAAAAAAAATTATTCACTTAAACGTCCAAACCACCAAATGGTTTTAGCCAAGCTTTGTGAAATAAAAGTTGCAAATACCTAAGCCACTAAGAAATTCATATGGCATCAAGCATTACATACTAAGTGATTACAATCCCTGCAAGAGGCTCAAATGTCAGTCTAATTGAATTTAGTTACAAAAAAAGTTAGATGATATCCTGTGGAATCTTCTTACATTTATAGCAGTGAACAGTGGAACTTGAACTACATCAAAATTGTTAGAGCTCAATAGTAAAGTGAACATACCTCTACTTGAAGACTCCTGAACCCCCAAAACGATGCAATAGCTGTCGTGGAAGACGATAAACTAGGCGGACCAAATCAGCAGATGACGGGCCAAATCCGCTAGCGTTATCGATCCGGGGGGACTGTATCCGCTAGCGGATTTTATCCGCCCGGACCAATAACGCTAGCGGATTTGGTCCGAACGGACCGCAATTTGCCCGGACCAATTTTCCTGTGACACGGGCACGTTTTGAGCCGGAAACTTGTTGAGTTTTGGAATAGCAATTTCTCTCTAATTTTGGAGTATACTCAGGAAATATTTTTAACTGCTTAGGCACGAGCTTTCTAATGGTGCACCTCAGGATACGTAACTGCTCGTGTTCAAAAGTTATTCAAGGTTTTTTATGGCCAACTCAACTTGGACAGACTATAACTAGCTACTACAATTCATTTCTAAGGCCATAAGAAAGAATGATTTATTTGGCTATTCTTAATCAGGTATTAAATGTAATGTCTTCATAAGAGATATAGGTAAACATGTAGGAGACACTCACACGCAATGCTAACCAGAACCTCAGGTACTCCTAATGGCTATCATCACATGGGGGTAGAGAGAGAGAAAAAGTAGCAGACAATAAATAAATAATTTAACACCAGTGGATGTTACAGTTGAATGGAAGAGATAAAAGCATAAACCACAGCCTTCAATCTCTCTAGCAGATAGTCTTTGAAAGTCCAACACAAATTTTTTAACAGAACACACACACATCACTGAATTGATTCGTGTCTATTACCATGTGGCAACAGAACATCCTGGACAGGTTAATACAATGTAACTGATGCTTATCATGCCCTATGCAGTAACTAAATCGAGTCCTTTACCTGTACCATATGTATAATGACTTTTAATTCAACTAACAACCTGTATATTCTTTATCATTTTAAGGTCATAGAACACAGCGTGTCTCCTGTCTATCATTCCCTCCCCTCTCTCTCTTCTCTCTCACACAGACAGCAGCATCTGGAAGGTCATAGTTGACTGACATCAGGTGAAACTGTAATGACTGCAGTAGTTTGAACAGGTGTTCATGTATTGATTATACGTAGGGGTACAAATTTAACTTATGATGTAGTCACTGCTATATTTTATATGGATGATTTCTTGTATTTCTCAGAAGTTGTAACCACTCACCTTTTTTTGGATGCCTGACATTGAATACCAAAGCCTTTTTAATGAAAATTTTCACGACTTTATTAGTGAAACAGATGTTTTATAGCTGGCTTGTTGGTGTACTATATTATGGTGTAAATGGAAACAAGTTATTTTTTGTTTATCTTTTGGCATCATTTTAAGTTGTCTTTCTATCATACTCACTTGCCACTGTATATTAGCAATTAGAAACCACAATTTCATTATGACTGAGAATAGGTCAACACAAACTACACAAACTACATTTCTTATTTCTCATAAACTATATTTGGAAAATGTGAAGAGGGAGAAAGGTATAAGCCGTACGGCACTAGTGAAAAATCTATTCAATTTTCTAGTGTAGAAAAGAGCCTGGTAAAATTGTGTTCTGCTGGAATGAATTAGTGGGTGCTGTTGTCAAAGTACCCGTCAATGCGTGGAGGCTTTGTGTAAACTATGTGAAATTATTCAACCATTCTTATTTATGTAAAATAAGTGTTACGATAGCATTCATCCATGCATACAGGATGTGCCTGTGTAATTATCATCATCTTTCCATGTGTTATTAAAAGTTCAAATGACATTATATGTAGAATTAATTAGAATTAAAAAAAAATTATCATCGTCTTTCCATGTGTTATTAAAAGTTCAAATGACATAATATGTAGAACTAATTAGAATTAAAAAAAAATTATCATCGTCTTTCCATGTGTTATTAAAAGTTCAAATGACATAATATGTAGAACTAATTAGAATTAAAAAAAAATTATCATCATCTTTCCATGTGTTATTAAAGTTCAAATGACATAGCTATATGTAGAACTAATTAGAATTTTAAAAAATGTACATGTAGCTTTATTGAATAGAAAAACATTGGAGCATAGCCAGAATGGTTTCAATCGTAATATTTTCGGCCTCTCCTATTGACGTAGGTTTCTTGAGAAAGTATGTCATTTTGCTTCAGATACTTGATAAAATTCTTGACTTTCTGAGCCTAAAGATAACCAAAAAGTTCATGGGTACTTGTGTAATACTTATGAATGCTTAATCTTACCATTACACTTTCTTTGGACTCTTTACCTAAGAAAAAACACCAATTGGCATTGTATTTGGCATTGTATAGATTCACTTTGCTTTTGTTGTTTACTTACTGCAATTTGTCTCATCATTATTACAATCACGGAAGCCATCACACACCCAACTATTTGGAATACAATGGCCAGAATTAGCACATTGAAAATAATTAGGAGCACAACCTAAAGTTTACATGCACACATAAAGATACAGATACAATAATAATGATTTATACCATGGTTGCTGCGGTAACACCCATGGATTAAAAGTGATATTTTCCCGGTGATTTTTCCTGGGGCTATGATATTTTCCCAGTGCGGTGTCAAGCGAATTCTTCCGTGTTTCCGGCCCAAAATTAAAATTCAATTAAAATTCAATTGAAGCAAGCCAGAAAGTTTACTTTAGCAAGTTTACTTTAGCAAGTTTACTTTAGCATTGTAGCTGCCAGCTGTTATCTCCAGATCTAACTCTACCTGGGCTGCTCAGCAGTAAGCAGTAAAGCAGCTAGCTGTGGTAAATTCCTGTGGTATGAGAGCGGCAGGAGAGTTATATGTGGTAGGGCTGGTCCCATATAGGTGGATATGAGAGAGTAGTAGTAGCAGCAACTATGGTATAAAACAGTTATGCCATGGCAACATCGGGGTTATGGAATATCACCGCCCTTATCCCTCGGGCTTCGCCCTCGACGGTTATATTCCATAACCCCTCGTTGGCCATGGCATAACTATTACTTATATTTTTCATTTGATACAGGAGAATATCACAAGTCTGTGGGCTTAGTAGTTACACAAGTACTGCAGCCATAAGTGTAAATATGGCCAATCAGATGAGTTATATATTCTAATGAATTGTGTACTGCTCATGTGTGAATACTGTAGTAGTGAGTTTTTTTGTGCAATAAATACTTGTATAACCTGGGGGGACATAATAACCGAACATGATAACTATGAACACTGGTGATGCAACAGGTATTACGTCCTCTTCAGTACATAATAAATTAATATATACATGTATGCAGTTTATATGTACACACACACTCACTACACATGCACACACGTATATGGTGTTACTAACCTGCACAATTGAGCTCGTCCTCATTATAGTGGCAGTCTTTGTGTCCATCACATTTTCTAGTTGGGCTGATGCATTCATTGTTGAGGCATTGAAACTGACCAGCGGAACAGACTGGATACAATCGGAATGCATCCATATATATACATGCATAGAGAGAAAATTTAAACTTACTGCAGTTGTTCTCGTCGTTTCCATTGGAGCAATCATTATGGCCATCACATCTTCTACTTCCTGATACACACTGGCCATTCCCACAGTTGAACATGGCATTTGAGGTGCAGCTGGACATCATATTGGCATAAAAACCAACTGGTGAATTGACTATACTTCTGTAAGAATTCCTTGGGTTAGGCTTGCCATAGCACAGTACTATAGCACTTAGTAGAATGAAAACACTGGTGCTCATCTTGAATCAGTCAAGTGTCCCACTCTTTCTTATCCAGTTCCCAATGTAACGCAGACAAAATTTCACCTATTTATATGTTAGCAATTTAGCTATATTTTGAAAATAACAGTTCCAGAAACTATACAAACAGGTGTTTCTATGTACACTATTTATGGAGTAACGTCAGAGCTAGTTTATTTGGTTTGTCAGGAAATATGAGAATGGTGAACTCAGTGGTTTTCATTATTGGTAAAGTTTAAATAACCTCCATGATGAAAATGTGACTTAAAGTTCGTTATTATGAACAGATGATTATAGTTATTATAGAAACAGATTCCAGGAAATGTTACTATGATGTAGTATTATTTTGTGATAGTAATTACAATTATAGTGTATTTGGTTTGAAAGGAATGGGAAAAGTTTGTAGTGCTTATATCGAAAGTAAAACAAGTTTTTTACATCTTTATACCAGTAACAACACATACACACATACATACATGGCACATGCACGAACACATGCACATACCAGGTCAAGGTTCACTGAATTGTCGATATTGTTTGTTTGTTTACACAATAGTGGCTTATTTAATCAAAAATTAAGTTTCAATTTGTCCCCACCATGGTTTATATTGTAATAACAAGCAGGAAGATAGGAATGACAAACAGTTTTTTTTTTCTTACTTCATTCTAACAATTTCTTGCAATGCAATATATCAGATCATTTAATCAAATGATATCTAAAAATTACAGGTCTTCATATTACACATAAAAATAATTCATTAATGTACATAGCTATACTTTTTTTTGAATACAAAAAAATGCAACTTATGGAAGAAAGCAATCACATATGTAGGACTTAGAAAACAAACCACTGAAATAGAATATTTTGTAAGGTTGTTTTTAGTAGTCATATTCTTATGACATAAGTGAAACAGAGTATAACCTACCTGCCCCCCTATGTCCTCACCTTTGCAATTGTTGTGCATGTGTTAGTTTATAAGAGTAGTAGTAAAGTATAGCCAACAGGGACACCAGAGGCATACAGTTGTCCTACAAAACTAAATGGCCAGTATTGGTACCATTGTCAATACAGAGGAGGAGCAAGCTCCTGGACATTGGTAAGGCCATTATGACCACGCCCATCACAGCTCCAAACAGGAAGTATATAATTAGCTATCATATTACAGTAATTGATTCCTCTGTGCTTAGTGTAATTTTTTAATCATATAGAATTATAGTGTTGAAATATGTGATGAAAAAAATGTGTATTTATAATGATAACTTGTTTAATAGAAAGTGTCAAATGATAAATTGTTTAAGAGAAAGTACCTAATGATAACTTGTTTGATTGTTTAAGAGAAAGTACCAGCTGACTTGTTTAATAGAAAGTATCAATGATAACTTGTTTAATTGTTTAGAGAAAGTACCAGCTGACTTGTTTAATAGAAAGTATCAAATGATAACTTGTTTAAGATAAAGTATTAATGATAACTTGTTTAATTGTTTAAGAGAAAGTACCAGCTGACTTGTTTAATAGAAAGTATCAAATGATAACTTGTTTAATAGAAAGTACCAAATGATAACTTGTTTAAGAGAAAGTACCAAACAGTTTAAGTCTGTGCTCAGAGTCTTAGCAATACTAATTAAATCCAAATCATCTGTTAGTTCTTTATGCACATGCAACACCATGAGGTGATTTAGCCTCTCTTATCCCATTGTGTTTCTGAGGTATGTCTTTACATGACGAAGAGCACTGAATGACCTCTCTGATGTGGAATTAGAGGCAGCAATTAAGTACCAGCTTTAGCACAATGCCGACCTGACACAAAAGACTTTTCTGGGCTGCAGATAATGAACAAAAAACGTTTTGATATCATATACAGTAGGCTTGGAAGTAGTCTCTGAAAACACTTGTTTAAACTCAATTGCAAATGTAAGCAACTGTGCACGCAATGATTCAGCTTGCAAATCCTCTCCATAAAAAGATGTAACAAAAGTGAATTCAGCAGAGAAATCTGAGCTTATTGCTGCTTTTAAAAGTAGTTGCTCAAGACTTTTATACACTTCATAGCCTGCTTGCTGAAATCGATCTTGTATGCAATTCACTGCTAAATCGATAGCTTCAAAATAGTCTTTCCTGTACAAATCATGTATAGACTGGTGAACATGACCTTCAGCTGTTCCAGATTCATACCGTCTAGGTACTTTACTTTGACGTGGTAATGACGGCTCGATGTCAAGGGGTTCTGTAAATGACGTCACTTTAGACCAAAATAATTCAAAAGATGAATCATTTCGTAAGGACTGGAGAGTACCAACCACCATGGCTCCAATCGTTTGTCCTTCAGCTGCAGAGCAAACTTTATCTTGCAATGATCTGCTCAAATTATCGGTGTGGCGAAGTATCATTTCTGCCAACATTGTCCCAAAAGCAAAGCGAAAAGTATTCATCTGTGCTTTTACTCCTTCAATTCTTGCTTTGCTTTCAGTATCCCTTGCTACATCTACTGCCATCTCCCAGGTGCCTAGCAATGTAGAGTAATTTTTGAGAACACTTAATAAAGAATTGGCTCGCACAGTAAATCGTGTAGGACACAGAAGTCGAATGCTTAAGGGATTAATTTCATTTTTAATTCACTTTCAGCTTTTAGCTCACGAAAAATGTTATCTTGTCGTGGAGAGAGTTTAGTGATTTCATGGGTAACTTCCAATGATAATTTCATAACTTTAGAATTCTTAACATAATCATTAGCTGTTAAGTTTAAAGAGTGGCAGTAGCAGTGAGTGAATACTGCACGCTCTTCCTCTTCCAAAACTCTCTTTGCTACACCACTAGTAGAGTCAGCCATGGTACTACAACTGTCGTAGCACTTCCCACCAAGTTTATGGAATGCTAAATTTAGTCGAGTCAAAGTATCTTTAATAACAGAAAATAATGTAGCAGCATCAATACATGGAACTGCATAAGGCCCAATGAACTCTTCATATACCTCAAAATTATCATTGATCCAACGAATAACTATTGTGACTTGTTCCTGGTTGGTCACATCTGTTGTCTCATCAATCATTGGGGCGGCAAACGTTATGGAGAGGGGTTGTAAGGCCCTCACGCTTGACCCCACTACAAAAGGAGTAGCTAGAAATTAGATTTAGAAGTCTAAAGAGACTGAACACTTTTAGTTTTTCAAACTTCTTGCAAGACTGCCAAAACAAAGGTAAAGAGAGAGATATATAAGGGGGGAAAAATTCTAAGGGGGGAAGTTGAATAAGAGGTGATGATTAGTTATTGAATGGGAGGTGTGACTGAATCAATAATATAGTGTGAGACACAAACAGTGGGGTGTATAGAGTGTAAAAGAGGGTCAAACAAAAACATAAGGAGTCACACACATACATACAATAATAAATCCAGCTCTAGTTAACATTCAAATTCTTGAGGAGTTGCCTTGGCAACCACTTTAATGAGGGCTGGCCCGAACAATCATCACAGTTATGGAGACTTATGTAGGTTTTCAGAAACTTTTCTAATAACAGAAAGAGCCATAATTTTAATCAAAGAATTCTGGATTTCATGTGATGTGTACTTGTTGGATTTTTTCTCTGCCTTTGATGAATTTCATGATCATCTTCTCCACAATGCTTTAAAAGCTGAATAAAATTGCTGTCACTATCATTATCTTGACCCCTCAGTGGTAATCCTTGTCTAGCCAAATATTTATGCAAGACAAAAATATTCAGTAGTATTTTCTTATTTTTGGCTACCTCGATTGCATGCTGTCTATTCAGGTGTGTGCCAATATGCATGGTAGTGGCTGGTAATGTAATCATTGCATCAACTCCTTCCAAATGGCACTGGCTTTTCTCGTGTTTACTGAATGATTTTAATAATTGCCAAACTAGAGGTAAGGCAGAAGACCGCGCAGGTGTACAGACTTTGACAGAGGTATATTCTTTGCATAAAATCTCGGCCTTGTGGGCCTTCTAGTGCAATATGAATTGAATGACAAAAGCCAGATAAGGTAGTGGGTATATATATGTGATACAGTACAATACAATACAGGATGTTTGTGACAGAGTTTTCTTTTAAGGGGTGTGAAACTTTTTTCTTCAGGACACTAGGTGTTGATTACCTGCTTACTGATATGAAAGGACAAGAACAAAGGGTAAGGAACAATGTAATACACAGAGAGGCAAGAGATGACTTAGGAATAGCACATAACAAGACATTGGGTTAAGCATACGATAGGCGAGCGGGGAGTCGGAGGCCGAAGATGACCCGCTCGCCTATCGTATGCTTAACCCAATGTCTTGTTATGTGCTATTCCTAAGTCATCTCTTGCCTCTCTGTGTATTACATTGTTCCTTACCCTTTGTTCTTGTCCTTTCATATCAGTAAGCAGGTAATCAACACCTAGTGTCCTGAAGAAAAAAGTTTCACACCCCTTAAAAGAAAACTCTGTCACAAACATCCTGTATTGTATTGTACTGTATCACATATATATACCCACTACCTTATCTGGCTTTTGTCATTCAATTCATATTGCACTAGAAGGCCCACAAGGCCGAGATTTTATGCAAAGAATATACCTCTGTCAAAGTCTGTACACCTGCGCGGTCTTCTGCCTTACCTCTAGTTTGGCAATTATTAAAATAAGTACCTAATGATAACTTGTTTGATTGTTTAAGAGAAAGTACCAGCTGACTTGTTTAATAGAAAGTATCAATGATAACTTGTTTAATTGTTTAGAGAAAGTACCAGCTGACTTGTTTAATAGAAAGTATCAAATGATAACTTGTTTAAGATAAAGTATTAATGATAACTTGTTTAATTGTTTAAGAGAAAGTACCAGCTGACTTGTTTAATAGAAAGTATCAAATGATAACTTGTTTAATAGAAAGTACCAAATGATAACTTGTTTAAGAGAAAGTACCAAACAGTTTAAGTCTGTGCTCAGAGTCTTAGCAATACTAATTAAATCCAAATCATCTGTTAGTTCTTTATGCACATGCAACACCATGAGGTGATTTAGCCTCTCTTATCCCATTGTGTTTCTGAGGTATGTCTTTACATGACGAAGAGCACTGAATGACCTCTCTGATGTGGAATTAGAGGCAGCAATTAAGTACCAGCTTTAGCACAATGCCGACCTGACACAAAAGACTTTTCTGGGCTGCAGATAATGAACAAAAAACGTTTTGATATCATATACAGTAGGCTTGGAAGTAGTCTCTGAAAACACTTGTTTAAACTCAATTGCAAATGTAAGCAACTGTGCACGCAATGATTCAGCTTGCAAATCCTCTCCATAAAAAGATGTAACAAAAGTGAATTCAGCAGAGAAATCTGAGCTTATTGCTGCTTTTAAAAGTAGTTGCTCAAGATTTTTATACACTTCATAGCCTGCTTGCTGAAATCGATCGATCTTGTATGCAATTCACTGCTAAATCAATAGCTTCAAAATAGTCTTTCCTGTACAAATCATGTACAGACTGGTGAACATGACCTTCAGCTGTTCCAGATTCATACCGTCTAGGTACTTTACTTTGACGTGGTAATGACGGCTCGATGTCAAGGAGTTCTGTAAATGACGTCACTTTAGACCAAAATAATTCAAAAGATGAATCATTTCGTAAGGACTGGAGAGTACCAACCACCATGGCTCCAATGGTTTGTCCTTCAGCTGCAGAGCAAACTTTATCTTGCAATGATCTGCTCAAATTATTGGTGTGGCAAAGTATCATTTCTGCCAACATTGTCCCAAAAGCAAAGCGAAAAGTATTCATCTGTGCTTTTACTCCTTCAATTCTTGCTTTGCTTTCAGTATCCCTTGCTACATCTACTGCCATCTCCCAGGTGCCTAGCAATGTAGAGTAATTTTTGAGAACACTTAATAAAGAATTGGCTCGCACAGTAAATCGTGTAGGACACAGAAGTCGAATGCTTAAGGGATTAATTTCATTTTTAATTCACTTTCAGCTTTTAGCTCACGAAAAATGTTATCTTGTCGTGGAGAGAGTTTAGTGATTTCATGGGTAACTTCCAATGATAATTTCATAACTTTAGAATTCTTAACATAATCATTAGCTGTTAAGTTTAAAGAGTGGCAGTAGCAGTGAGTGAATACTGCACGCTCTTCCTCTTCCAAAACTCTCTTTGCTACACCACTAGTAGAGTCAGCCATGGTACTACAACTGTCGTAGCACTTCCCACCAAGTTTATGGAATGCTAAATTTAGTCGAGTCAAAGTATCTTTAATAACAGAAAATAATGTAGCAGCATCAATACATGGAACTGCATAAGGCCCAATGAACTCTTCATATACCTCAAAATTATCATTGATCCAACGAATAACTATTGTGACTTGTTCCTGGTTGGTCACATCTGTTGTCTCATCAATCATTGGGGCGGCAAACGTTATGGAGAGGGGTTGTAAGGCCCTCACGCTTGACCCCACTACAAAAGGAGTAGCTAGAAATTAGATTTAGAAGTCTAAAGAGACTGAACACTTTTAGTTTTTCAAACTTCTTGCAAGACTGCCAAAACAAAGGTAAAGAGAGAGATATATAAGGGGGGAAAAATTCTAAGGGGGGAAGTTGAATAAGAGGTGATGATTAGTTATTGAATGGGAGGTGTGACTGAATCAATAATATAGTGTGAGACACAAACAGTGGGGTGTATAGAGTGTAAAAGAGGGTCAAACAAAAACATAAGGAGTCACACACATACATACAATAATAAATCCAGCTCTAGTTAACATTCAAATTCTTGAGGAGTTGCCTTGGCAACCACTTTAATGAGGGCTGGCCCGAACAATCATCACAGTTATGGAGACTTATGTAGGTTTTCAGAAACTTTTCTAATAACAGAAAGAGCCATAATTTTAATCAAAGAATTCTGGATTTCATGTGATGTGTACTTGTTGGATTTTTTCTCTGCCTTTGATGAATTTCATGATCATCTTCTCCACAATGCTTTAAAAGCTGAATAAAATTGCTGTCACTATCATTATCTTGACCCCTCAGTGGTAATCCTTGTCTAGCCAAATATTTATGCAAGACAAAAATATTCAGTAGTATTTTCTTATTTTTGGCTACCTCGATTGCATGCTGTCTATTCAGGTGTGTGCCAATATGCATGGTAGTGGCTGGTAATGTAATCATTGCATCAACTCCTTCCAAATGGCACTGGCTTTTCTCGTGTTTACTGAATGCAAAAATAGCATCCTTCCAATTGTAAAAACCTTTGGATACCTAAATATACAGCATAATTATATTTCAATTTTTATTGGTTGAATATAATTATAACTGGTAGTAACTCTGTTCTGCTTGAAGAATAAACAAACTTGTAAAACTAAGATAAAATGTTCTCACTCACCGTTAGCGCTTATAATTTAGTAATTAGCTAGTAAGATGCATTAATCATCACATATACAATTGCCATAATAATATCTAAACTTACAAAAGCTTGGTCTGCCTTGGTGGCAGTCTTGTTGTTCTTTTCCAAAAACATTCTCTTACACGTGTAGCAAAATACAGTGTCATCATCTTCCCTGTTGTCTAGGAAGGCCACCTTGAAAACCAAAGCATTTTGAAAGGATCTATGGACAACTTTTTTTCCCCGAATGCTCTCTTGGGAAACTTAAACTGAGCGCCAGGATGGTGTGGACCTTCCTGTGGAAAAGAGCTACTGGAGCTGCTGCTTGAAGTGTAAGCTATTGCCGAGGTGATCCTCTAATAAACTTGGTTTAGGGGTGGGGGTGGGTGGCTAGTCACTTCAGCCTCCCCTGCAAATTTTCAGGACAGTGGCAATAATTTTAACTTTTTTGTCTTTTGGTAATGTACATAGTGTAACTCTGAGAAGCAGCAAACCAGATTTTCATCATCTTATTCATTTTTTCAAAATGCTTAATTTCTAGTTCCCTTAGAACTTAAAATAAATTAATATGCTTTTAAACATATGGTTGCTTAAAATGGTATTAGATTACTTTCAAATGTGATTTTTTTGTCTAGCTAATCTAACCCCTAAAGTGTTACCCTTGTCTACATTCTGGAGTGAATAAGAGAATCTAGAGTGCAAAGAACTTTAGACCATGAGTTTAGGAACCAGATAGTAATAATGTATCACAAGAAAGCCCAGAGTTGGAAATTTGTAAAGTGACTTCATTGAGTGTAAGAAGTTTATTTGTTGTCACCTGTATTACTACATTGATGCATTGGGATTAGTGTTGTATTTGCTGGTAGCAATTATTTTATTTAAAAGCTGATGTATTTTAAAAACAAGTCTTTTCAGACTTAGAAATAAAATTGATTTTGAAGTTCGTTATTTATCTACTAGCTATTTATTTAGTTTTCAGATAGTTACAGTTCCATATTTATCTAATTATGTGATGCAATACAATATGTTTACAGTAAATATGGTTCAAGAAAAAATACCAAAATGCACCTGGTTTCTAGAATAAAAGAATTAAATTGAATTTTAAAAATACCAGTTTTAATTAAAAAGAATGAGTTAGATGTCTAATAGGATAGTCATCGATCAAGTCTGAAATGTAGTTACATAACAATGCTGAAAAGATTTAATAATAAGAACTATAGTAGCATTTCCAAGTTATACTATTTAACCAGATTTCTTCAGAATAGAGAACTTCCTTGTACAGCTAACTAACAAGTTACCACCCAGCTTCGTTTACGTAAGTTGAACAATTATTTGAAAAAAAAAAAAAAAAAACCCAAAGAATTTCTTTCTGTCATCATTAAAAAGACAGTTTTCAGCTATTTCATATAAGTCAAATTCATAAGTGAGTTCTAGTGTAAGATACATTGAGAATGGAGGCCCAATGGCTTACAAACATTATACAAGCAAAGTTCAGTTTGCACAACTTATTATAAATATCAACTTTTAGTGATTAGGGCTGGGAGTGGCCTTCCCACCCCCCACCCCCATCCTGTCCAGCCTCCCATGTCTTGATGAGTGAAAATGGCACTGCTTTTAGTTATGTTTCAGTTTGATTCAGTTATTCTTGGCTGAAATAATAGAAGATTTCCTCTGTATTAACAGCTAATAAAAAATAAGCATACCCAACAATTACCATGTCATTTTGTTTATAAAATCACCAGGAGAAGCTTGATTTAACTCCTGATGAGGGCTTCATCAAGAAATCTAAGTATGAAGTTAAGTTTTAAATTATGAAACAGTGATACTACTTCCTGTAACTATCAAATTTAGGATTAGCCACATTTATATAAAAAAATTGATATATTTAATCTTAAAACACTGTAATAAAAATACAGCTCATTTGATCACAAACTGTAAGTTATTCACAGAATGATATGTACTGTTTTAAAAGTATTTGTGACTCTGCATGTATTTGTGTTTGGTAGTCAAATTAAACCACAGGAATGAATGCCATTATATATCATATTGTCCAGTACCTACAAAGCTGTTGTTGTGTTCAGAAATGTCATAAGAGTGAGTAAAATTTACTATCCTGCACCAAAAAATTTAAAATATTAAATAATGTCATTAATAGTGAGTAATTAAACTAATGTACCATTATTATTATTGAATTAAAAATATTTCTTGTAAGAATAGTTGGTGTTTTTTGTTGTTGTTTTGTTAATTTCTTTGAATGATTAATGCAATTAGAATGTAAGAATCATCCAATATAAATGAGCAATTCACTTGAATATTCCCACAAAACACCGACTGATAATTTTTTAAGAATGTTTAAGAGTATCGTGGTGTGCTTTACCGCCCTCTTGGCAGTAGCATGGGCCATACCAGCTTCATATTTTGCTCATCCATCAGGTAAGTAAAAAATTAAACTTTATTTGATTTGGTTTATATTCTAAGCACATTTCTCTTTCAGCAAGCAGCTGCCGCTCTGTATTCAGTTTAGATCAAGGTTGTTGCACAGGTGATTTGAGCTCTTGCTATATGGCCCAGGGAAGATGTTTCTGTGACCGTGACTGTCACGCCAGAGGAGATTGTTGCAAGGATGTGCAAGCAATTGGCTGTACGGGTAAGTTGTACTATTTTGAGTCTTATTATACACTTTCGATGATGTTGTTGTCTTGGTTGTTGTTGTTATTATTTACAAACTCTTACTTAGCCAGCACATGTGCCGGTTTGAGACTCTCTCCAGGGTGCTGCAATGCAGGCTCCTGCTATGCTAATGGTGGTCAGTGCTATTGTGACTTTGGATGCCAATTCAAGGGAGACTGCTGTGGTGATGTACCTTCAACTCTGACATGCTTACAACAAGAAGGCAAGCATGCTCTGTTATGAGAATCCTGATATTATTTAAACTGAATTTGCAGATTTCCTTACTATGATTCAAGCCACTAATGAAAGGAGGAGAAAGGTAAAAAAATTTAAAATTATTTTTTGGATAGTAACGAGTATTGTTGTAATGACTAATATGCCATGCCACATGGTCTGCCAAAGTTAGTGTTGTTCATTCAAATAGTATTGCAGTAGGCATGAAGTTTTAATTATTTGTGTATTTTTCAAGACCAGGGAAATGGAAAACAAGAAAGATGGCTATCCTCAGAGTGAAGAAGTGAAGCAGATGAGTATACAAAAGAAGACTTCTCAGAATGATCTTCAGTTTGATAATCTGTTACAAAATTTCTTAACAAGGAATGTAAATAAGGAAAGCGAGCAAAGACCACCACGTAGTGGATGAAAATGGTCCTAATGAACAATGGAACTGACTACTAAATATAGATAAACAGACTATAGTGAACAGTATTAGATTAGAGATAATATAATTGTTATACAATTCTATGATTACGCTTTATAGACTAAAATTTTTGAATATTCTTTTTTTTAGAATTTATGATAAAAGTACAATAAATAATAGCAATTTCCTTGTTCTAACAGCCAATTAACATAGTACTGGAAGTTAGAATGAGAAAGTTTACTATTATTTCAGCCGAGTATGATTGAATCATCGAAAGTATGTAATATGTATCAGATTTTGATTAAATTATATTAGTTTCCCCTTAATTATCAGTTCTAATGTAGTTGTGCTACTATATTTAAGAGTAAAATAAGAAATAGATAAGCGGGTTGGCAAGTGATTATGGTAATTACAAACTCTATAATTTTGTCAAAGACTGTAAGATGTGCTGAATTCAGTGTACTAAATCTATAAGTAACAGTATGCAAAACTCCAGAGAATTTAGAATCTTATTGTTTGATAGAACATAGACTACACTTTATGCTAAGCTTTCACTCAAAAGCAACACAAATTGATAACCTGCAAACCAAGTGGATCCACTTCTTTCTCCCTATCTTTCATCAGTCTCAGATAGAGCTTATGACTGGCATGATGGACTAATTTCACTCTCTCTAAATTACTTCTGATGATCAAACAAACACTGGCTGTATCTGTGCATAACTAGCCTTCTAACAATCAACAAAAGATTACTGCCATGTTGGTAGAGGTGAAAACTAACTACAGCTACAATACTATGAATCAAATCGTGGACCAGCCACTTGATCATACTTCAAAACAGACAAATTAAGTACAAAGGAAGAAGATTCAGCATAATATATTGCCTTTTTTTGCTAAATCAGTTTTCTTTAACTGATGAAGACCTTATGAGGCTGAACAGTCTTTATTATGAATTATGTTTATTACTACGTACAAGAAAAAAAAAAAGAACTTAATATTGTATTGAGTTGAAGCTTAATAATAACGCAGTAAATATGACTCTCTATTATTGTAAGGGGAGAAGATGGGTATGGAAATCAGTCTTATCATCACAAGTAACAGCATCTATCATCTACAAGTCCTGATATGAGAAAAGGAGATGTACCAGCTACACTGAACGGTGTCATGTATAGTATTCACTCACTGTTTATCCGCATGCACTTCACGATGTGCTCGAGTGTTAAAATTTAAGCATGAGTATTTTAGGCACATAGCTGTCAGGTTTACTTGTGTTATATATTTTATTAGGGTACATAGCTATAGCAAAAAAATGCTTTACTTCATAAACTGTACAACAATTTTTATCTAGATAGTCATGCAACTAGTGACAAATATTTCAATATAGTGAAATTACCTGAATGATTGAAAATTTTGATACAACTAATTGATTCAAAAGATAAAATTGTTTTCTATTAAAGTTGGCAAGCTAAATGAAAACAAATAAACAACAACTACAAAACCAACAGTGTTGACTTTCACTGGTCATCCAGCTGTTGAAAAACACTACGCATCAGTTTGGCGAAGTTCAGCCTTTTAGTCTTCATAGCTCTTTTTTCATTGTTCCTCTTAGCTTTTAGTTCATTGTTCCTCATAGCAGCTTCTAGTTCTTGCTCCTAAATCAATCATCATATCACAGTGCACTTTGTAATAAATCAAAGAAACATTGATTGAGTGCACTTAAAATTAAATCATCACAGTCTGACACAAGACATGCATGCTACTCAATTGGATATAAGATGAAACATACATAAATCAGTACTTTTTAGTCAGTAAAAAAACAACAACAGCACTGTATCTCCATATTTAAATCCAGCGTTTAAATGTGTGTGTATATGATCTTCCATTTATCACAATGACTATGCTATCTCATTTGAAGTATATAGTCTTTGTACCATTAATTTTAGCTGTTAATAAAAAAAATTGAAAGTTATATTACTACAATGGAAATTGATTTCATGCCCATCAAATTGATTAACTATTTATGACATACTTTGTTGGGCGTTGTTCTAGGACATCCACGAGAAGCTGACACAACAGCAATGAAGAAAAATAATTGTCTAAACCTTTTACAAAGACTAAACTCACGGATAACATCTGAGCAGCAATCTTTATTCAGTTCACAAAGCGGATCACAGTAGCATTTGCCTCCAGGAACATAGCATTGAATTTCCCTGGCAAAGCGTCGGCCTGGAACTCCACAACGCCCTAGGCTCAGTCCTTTAGCCCTGCAAGTACGAGCTATTGAAGATTTGAAAGTTGTATTCAAAGAAATAAAATACTATATCAAAACTAACGTGGGCAAGCATCCTCGCAACAATGAACGTCTTTATGTGTATGGCAGCCATGATGACAGTAACAGCCTCCTTCATTGGGAGTACATTCTGGTTCAAGATTACTGCTATTGCAACATTTTCCTTTCCCTATTCTTCCACAAGAGCCTACAGATATATGAGAATTGTAAAATACACATAATTATATCATTATTCTTATAACACCATTAATATTCATATTCCATTGTAGAGCCAGTGCAATAGCAAGCAAAGTAAAAAGAATACAAAGTGTATACTTCATCTTCAGCTTCTTTTCCAGTAAATGAGTGGCACACAATGAACCTTTTTATATGTGTTCTATCAATTATCAATTGAATAAGCTTGCTGCCTATTTAATTTGAAGTTGTTGATTCTATTAGGAGCACACTGTTAACTGCTGTCACAAACAATTAAATTAACCTATTTGTAAGCTAGCTGACACCAGTGGTAATTGCATTTATCAAGCACTTCACAAGAAACGTATTCTATTAATCATAGACATTATGTGTTTGATGTCTAGGATCTCGGAACAGGAATAATAGGGAGCCCTTAGGGATGGTTAGCTTTAATTATTATACTATAACTAGCACACATTGAGTACTAAATTAAATAGTGTCATATACACCACCTGCAGGTGCAAATTAATTATGGTATTAACACTATTAGTAGTGTGTATGAGAGCAAAATATGCAAACATTTAGTAATTTATAACAAGTTATGTAATAAATTTACTACGTACAGTTTGTCTAATGTATGTGTGTGACATAAATGCCATATAATCACAACAGACATGATTAGCTGCAACGCCTGGTCACAAACGTAAAACGTAAAATACAGTTACCTCATCATTGTAATGCTAAACTATGTGACTTACTTTCAAGCTATGTCATATAGCACTTCACATTATAGTAAACTTGTCTGTCAGGATTCCTCAATTAGAAGCCACACTCATTAAAGTCTGAAGAATATAAAGCAAGCTGAATGGATATACATGACTAAAGCAATGCTTTTATTTTTTATATCTAGAGCAAGAATAGTCATCCATCTAAAATATTTTAATTATTTATTGTACATGGCTATATAGTAGATGAGGGACACTTTCCTAGCATAGCAACATAAGCAATTGGGAAAAACTTGTCCAGTGAAACTCTTTCATTTATCTATTGCTGATTTCATGGGCCATGATGTTTTCACAAAACATTCAGCCATATTTACTGGATTTTGGGACGATCTTCTAGCAGCCCTACCTTTAAGAATGCATGCTAACAATAAACAGACATGAATGTTTGCTTGTGCATAATATGGTGCTGGATTAGGTTAATTACACACACACACACACACAAACACACACACACACACACACACTTGGCATACTTTTCTCAATTTGTGTTTCACCTATGGGTGGTGAATATGTTCAAACTAAGACACACATGGTTCTTTTCAGATCCAACTAGAGGTGTCAGTATGGTATTGTGACCTTACATATAATTTTTACCTGTCTAAGGATCTAATTAGTTTGAGGGTTCATGTGTGCATACACTTGACAAAATGATGTCCTCCTCTGACTTGGGCTTCCTTGATTTGACTGTAGTAGTAGACTCAGTGGGAGATATACATGTAACGATTCGATGCACACTGCACTGGAGAAGGATGGACTTAACTTATGTTCCAGTAGAAACCCAGCATCAATTCTGGGAGGATGGGTTTGGTATTCATATCCAAGTTATAGTGGTACTGCCACCAAGATCCTTAGCTACTCTGCACTCATATATATTTCACTCTGTGGTCACTTAAACGTAGCTATCTTTTTGCATGTGTTTGCAGCTGGTATCTTGGCAGATAGTTGATATGGAAGGGTGACCAATGATGACCAAGAAAAACCTAGCTTAAGTTGGGCTAGAATCACAATGGCAGAAGAATTACTCTTGCAGGAAATAAATGAGTTTGTTTGTAAGTCAAAGAAAAATCCAAGATATAACATGAGGATCACTATGTATCCATCCAAAGATGTATCAAGAGTAGTTACATACCATCTATGTCTATTTATTTTGCCTCTGTTTCAGCAAGAACTACCTGCAAATGTTGACAGCAAGGCAAAAATAGGTATCCATCTCTTCACAGTGTGGTGGTGAAGGTGAATAGCTTGATGTCCTATTTGAAATAGAAGGATCTGTTGCCCAAATAATGTGTGACACTGGTGCTATCATCTCAGCTTCCCTGAAGAAATCGTTGCAGTTGACAAGCTCACTGGAAACTTAATGAGGTGAAGGATTATGACGATGGGAGCTTACATAAAGCTTTCTAAGGTAGATGTCAAAATTGGGAGCAGTGAGTTGAAAAACCATAAGCTACTCTATACGTGGGAAAGAGTTATCAAGGGTATATTGGCTGCTAGGAATGAGTAAATCATGTTCTTAACCATACCAAGTCCTTGAGTGTGAGCAGTGGAGAAAAGATATAATGGTTAAGATAAGAGAGCTAGACAATTAGAAGAAAATGAGCAGTAGCTGGTAGATCAGACAGAACTAGAGGTTTCTGCGATGAGAATGTTGATCATGAGGAAGTATATGATGGTAACTTGGTTGATGAGAGGCTAATTTCATTGATGTGGAAGATGGTAAACAATCCTTGGTGGCTGAGGAAGATAGTCAAATGATGGTGACAGTAACTGTGAGAATGATTGTTACCACCATACACATCTAACATCCTCATCACAAAGCCTTTGGGTTCCGTCTGATCTACCAGTAGCTGCTCCACTTCTTCTTGTATTTCCTCAAGCTCTCTTTCTTTATCATAGCCCTGATGTCTATTGCACTCGTTTGATAAGGTTTAGAACATGATCACTCATACATTTCCAGCTTTCTTCCCCTAATTTGGTAGTCAATAAACCATAGCATACAAAAAGCAACCTTTTAATTCTTCAACACACTGCTCCCACAAGCTTACATGGCATAGTACTCCCATCCCCTTCCCTCAATTGAGCATAGTGAGCTCGTCAAATGTGATGATTTCTTCGGGGACAGCTGAGATGGTAGCACCAATGTCGTCTCAGGGTGACAGATTCATCTATTTCCATCAGACATCAGTTATTCACCTTTATTACCACATTGACTAGACTTCTCTCTGCCAATGTCATCCTTGGAGTCAACATTTGCAGGTATTTTGGTAAATGACTCACATGTGTAACTCTTGATACACCTTTGACTAGATGGTGTCGCTCATACTCTATTTTGGAGTTTTCTTTGGATTCCAAACTAGATGAGTTTGTATACAGTATTCACATGCAAATTAATGGATTACAATTTTAGGATAACTTTATGTTCTGATACAATGCTTCAGAATTAGCTAGTTTTGTAAGCACATTATACTGACTAATATTTCTGATCTCCTCCATAATGCTATGCAAAAACAAATGCCATGATGTTGAGATGCAACAAATCAACAGTTGGCCACTAGGATTGATTTGATGAGATAAGTTGTAGTAGATGCATTTTTTTACAGTTTTGATTTTATATTAGACAACACTTTCACTTGTAAATAAAATAAAACAAAACAACAACAACAAAAACAAACTACTGCTAAATCTTACCATTACTCGAGTAAATATAATCAGGGTGAGGAATTCCACTAGGAAGAAGGGGTGCCATAAACTTCCCCACTTCAAAGGTTCTTTGATACACTTAAATTATGTGACTGATTTTTCAATTACTGAAATTATGCTACTCTATTTCTTAGATTATCAGTTCCTAATGGGAGTGAATTTGTATGTGTATAGAATAGGAACTTCTGGCTATGGTACATGGAACTCAAGAACAGTGACAGGTGCAATCTCAGGAACTAGTGGTTGTCTATTTTTAGCTCAAAGGCAAGTGAGGGAATAATTTTATTACAAATGCAACAAACACATTTTTTTTCCAAATAAGACTCACCTCTATAGCTGGAAAGTGCAATGATTTGATGTAATTAGGATTCTTATATATAGAATTTCTCTCAATTTAAAGTGAAGCAATGGGTCATACAATTGCAAGAATGTTATCTTACATTTATTGTACACTAAAATAAAATTACTAAATTATTTACTTTGTTAGAGTGGCTAGAGCTAAATTAGTCCCTTGAGATATAAATATAAAATTCATTCCAAATACTAAATGAGTACAGTGCTTATAACTTTAATTTATTGCTGGTACTATTCTCACAATTTAGTAATTAGCTAATGGTGCACTGCACATTTGCTAGCCTAATCAGCTGCAATATAGCAGGTGCTAGTTATATTAGTATGTATTGTATACATCTCTTAATATGCAAATTCATACCAAATGTAAGCTCCTAGATATAAATCTTTAGCATCACAGTTTGCATCTATCAGAGACAGAGATGGATACAAAAAGTGGGGAGGAAGGAGGATGGGATTTAGATGGCCACAAGTCAGGTTGAGGTGTGGCATCTTTGAGCTCATTATATTATTATTAATTATAATTGGTACCTGACAGTTTCTAGATTCCTGGTATTGGTAAGAAGAAGTAGAGCCTTGTTTTAAAGCCCCCCCCCCCCCCCCCCTCTCACCCCCCTTTCTCCCATGGGTGGGTCTGGTTTTGTACCATTGCCGGCTGGCCCGGTTAATCAACATCCTCTTTTTCCTGGACTTTTCATGGGTTCGTGAGACTATATAAATGCTACCTTTATAGCATGCCTTACTTTCTGTTTTTAAGTTATATGGAGGTAAATTAGACATCTTTACCAATTGTAACTACTGGTGGCAGCGAGACCTACTCAAGGGAACGGGAGAACTAGTCCAAGTCTTCGGACGTGCAACAGTCATCCCAGCCCCTCATTCATGCCTTTGCTTGTACAACTTCATCAACTTTTGCCATATTTAAAGTGACACTGATGCAGTTTGAATTTTTGTATAAATCATGTAGTGTCAATGGCATTAAAGAGAAAGTCACAACTAACAACCTCCTATTCCTACACACTCTCAATCACTTTTAAACAATCCAAAATTAGTACACAAGCAATTTTTTTCCTCCAAACATTAGCCACTATTTGGATGAACAATTCACCCAGTTTTTATGATGTTGAAGGAATTTATGGTAAGTTGAATGAAGATATGTTCTTAGTCACCAAAAAGATATGCAGTGAGATGCTAGGACTACCGGCAAGTGTACCTTGCATATTTACAAATACTACATCTGCCGTTTTTATTGCACGAGCTATATGGATACCTGTTAAGTATACCCAATTAATCCTTCTTTTCGTCTGAGAAATAATTTTGTAATCCAACGCTGTATTTAGGAGGAGCAGGGGGTGGTCACCCCTCCCCCCCTCAGTAGTTTTTTTTATATTGTTACTTGCTTACATAGCACTTAGAGCATTAATTTAGAGTAATAGCCACGAGAAAAGGGACTGATTAAGTAAAACACATAATCATATATACATGTTTATATAAATTATGTATTATACACACATATATACATATATATTATAAATGTTTGCCTATGCTATACACAACTGACATTAAACATTCTCCCCCCCAGGATTTTTTCCTAGATAAGATTGATGCTTCATTGTGATAGTTCCCACAGAGAGTTGAGAACACACACACAATAGGGAGATGAAGATCGTCAATACTGCAATCAGAAATTAATGGGTATGTATAATGGTAAACAAAAGGTGGAAAACTTGGGTGACTGCCTTGTGGGCTGGTTAAGGTAAGCTTAATATTTAAAGTCCTATAGATCAACCAACTCAATTGCAACTAAAGTTTCTTAGAAAATAATTCCCCAAAAAACTGACAAAAAATGAATAACTTTAAATAGCCTCTGGATGCCGGTCTGCATGAGACACAAAAGAACGACATTACTGAATAAATGATGCATGTTCAGGTGCTCAACACCTAATGTTCAGATTTGCTCTGTGTGTTGGTTGCCATGCCCACAATTATCTGGTTCCATGTTCACCCTTCCTTGTTATTTGCAGGGGCTTCCCCACACTGGGACAGTGAGGATCGAGACATAGTAGCTGACTAGAAGGAGGTTAGGACCATCCATTACTGGCCTGGACAGTGGTTAGAAAAAGTTTGGTGACTGTGTCTAATGAAAACCAGAAAATACAAGTAAATATGCAAAAATACTTTAAAGTAGTTGTAAACCATAATAACTAATTCATCCAAATATTAAGACACATTAGCTCCATGAGCAGAAAGTATCTCATGTCAATGACTTCTACAAAATTGAACAACTTGATTTGTGGAAGTTGAATCCTTTCTCAAACTTTGAAAGCTCCACCTACTAAATGAATAAGAAGTAACTTGCTCACTTTTGTTTTGTAGCTGGGTCTCGTTATGTACAAATTTTCAACTTGAAAATCAATTATGCTGGCACACTTGGAAATCAATTTCTTTTGCAAAATGTCATAGTGATTACATTATTAAGTGGTTAGAAAGATATGGTGATGAAGACAATTTTTCTTTATGGTCAAATGCAAGTAAATAGATTGGTGGAGCTTTCAAACTTGGTTACAGGTTTTAACTTTAACAAATCAAGTTGTTCAACACTGTAAGAGTCATTGATATGGTGTGATTTTTCTTCAACAAGCTAATGTGTCTTAATATTTGGAGTAATTAGTTCTGACGGTTTACGACTACTTCATAGTACTTCGCATTTTTACTTGTATTTTCTGGTTTTCATTAGACAGTTAACAAACTTTTCTAACTACTTTTAAATTTAAGCTGCAAGACTATTTGCAAAAATAAAAATGATTCCCAAGTGAGCCAGCTATTTGGTTGTCCGAGGATAAAGTTGTACTAAACAAAACCAACTATGAAGCCAAACTGAACAGGTTACTTCTCATGCATTCTTTTATATTGTATAAATAATGTTTTTGTATATAATTAAAAAAATTGATTTATTATTCAATTAGTGTGTAGTTAAATTATTAACAGACAACAATAATAGTAATAATAAATATATATGTATAGTCAGTGGGTAAGGGTCATTAAATCTAATGACTAACCCAACTGGGTGTGATTTCAAATTTGAAGGTTAGCTTCTTGTGTCATTTCTCCACATCATCTTTCGCTCTTCTTAGAGCTGCTATTTGCCACTTGCTTTTCCTGAGCTGTCGTCCATCTCTTGTTCTTTGGTTCCTTCCTCCATCCCTCTCTCACTTCTCCATCCCTCTGTCACTCCTCCTGAGCTGTCGTCCATCTTGTGCTGTTCAACTGTTGTCTGTCTTTTGTGCAAGTGAAGTAGCCCACTGGAATCATTTTTTGTTAAATAGCAAGATGTACAAGGGCTTTTGGTAACTGCACCAATGCTGGTGAACCTAGCAGTGGTAGTCTCACTGGGAAAGGGTCTGGTTAAATGCCTACTCCAAAGTTAGTCTGTTTTTTGAGATTTAGGAGGCAGGACTTGTGTATTGCTGATGGAGGGAGTGTGGCTTCTTGGTGTCGATGAAACCATTGCAAGCTCCACTTGTACAACTGGGACCTGCTTTAATGAGGGCATCCAATATTATTCTCTTTTAGGTTTTTTAACGTGGCTTTCCTTCAGGAGTCTCTTGGCCCTGTTATCAGCTTATCACCATGATAAGTCAGATAAACCTTCCCTTTACTGACGTCACTTTTGGATTCAACTTAGACCTCACAGGAAACTCCTCCCTCTAAGCAAAGGAGAACGGAAACATCTTGCGGTAGCAGCATGACATTGCAAACAAGGTACAATTTTAGATTTAAGTTGGCACTTGCCACATAGAGTTGTGCATAGTACAAGAAGCCCCAAAACATGGTTACCAGTTTATTTTTTATATGTTGCATTTGAATAGATGGTGGAAGGTGCACGCGAGGTTACTCTCGACCTTGATAAAGAGGTATATTTAAACCCGTTGTTTCAAACATCACATTTAATATATGTTGACGCTTTCAGGACAGTTATTTCACTCAAGAAAATTGTGAAATAAATGACAAGCTGATCAAGACAAAGTTTATGAGAAAATATTCACGGAAGCTCTTAATTGTGATAAGGTGGTTCTCATTGTTTGGCCAAAATGAGCACAAAAGAGCTCATCCCTTCACTATCTTCTCAGTAAACTAAGGAAAGAAAAGGCAGATTCAACAATATTATGGTTGTCTTCAGGGAAGTTAGGCTCGCATGATGAAGACTGGAATAAGTACGCAAGGCATCATGTGATAAAACATGTTAGGAATAGACATGGTTTAAGTTATGGTCGATTATCAATTTTTTTCTTTTGTTATGTGCAATTAGAAGAAATACAAAGTCAAAAACAAACTGGAAAGAAGTGGTAGAAATATCCTTGATGGACATTCTTCGATTTGTAAAAAGTAAAAAGTGCTACCTGCCTTTGGATGAGGAAAGTAATATGACAAATGAGAAATAGAAAGTTTTTATGATGTAGCACGTATCGGCCTCTTCAATAATTTGGAAAATAATTGCAACCAGCAGTGGTGCAAGTTGGTTGCAGGATAAGAATCTACTACCCTACTACAGCAAGTATTCATAGTTCAACAATGTTTAAAACTGATCACACACAGTACTCCCTTTTTCTTCAGAGGAAGCATATCTGTTTTTAAAATCAGCCCAGATTGATATTTCAATGAGATAGTGGATATTGCTGGTAGAACGCTCCCCTTTTCAGTTACGGACAGAAAGTTTGATGGAAGGCAGAGGTGATACTGAGAGCGAGAGCTGTACAAAGTGTGACACCGAGTCCAATATTGAGAGTGTTGAGTAGTGCGACACGGAGACTGAGTGTGAAATAGACATCGACTACCAATTCATCGTGGCATCGAAGACCGATATGGCAATAGTTTACCGATTCCTTTAACTAATAATTTTGTCCATGTTGGTGCTCCATAGAGGCTAAGCAGTCTCGTGTAGCCAGACCCTTTACCACCCTTTACGTGTACATGCTCGAACATACTGGTATCCCAATTATGCCACCCAAAATAGCCATGCACACCCTTCGAAATAGTATTGAAACTGTCAACGCACCAGAGAGGGATGGAATCAGCAAGCTCTGACCAGCGCTTCTGAGCAGCTTAAATAAGAACAGGGCCGGCGCCTATGGTGCGGCTGGTACGGCCATGGCCGTACCACTTTTTTGGTCTCGCCGTACTATTCCGAGTAAAAATTGAAAAGATGGAATGGGTGGGTTACGGCACGCAAATTTTTCACTTGCGCGTGGGCGGAAAGAAATAAGACAGAGAATTGTTTGGTAATTTTATATAAAGGAACTGACTATATAACTAACTAGTGATGGACTTGAGCACAAATGGCAAGCGAGCCTAAAGACTATACTATTTTAATATGAATGATTTTGAATTCTAACACTGAAGCTACTGAAAATAAGGTGGAGTTTTTAAATTACGCATACACTGTAAAAGGATTTCAGTACCATAGTAACAATTCGCTGCAACTGTTTGAATTGAAGGAAAAACAACAACAACACAATATACACGCTATTTAAACGTTGTCTCTGTGATATTCTTTAGCTAAATAGTGGCTGTAAAGCACAATGCTTTGACACAACTGGACATACACCTACCCTTACCTTCGCGGTTAGTCTAGTGGACAATGCATTTTCAAGTAAATACTGTTGCGTATGGCTTATAACCATGCCAAAGAGCGCATTGACTTACCACCGGGGTCGACCACCCAACTAACACAAAAACGCGAGGGTCAAAGTACAAAAATGCCTTGTGTAATATAAACCAACAAACATCCCCGATTTTCAATTGTGTTACCCCTATAAGTGTCTCGCTCGCTACGTTCGCTCGCCAACTACAGATTCATTTTAAAGTAATTTTTTTGTTCACCACTTAGCTAATCGTAATTTTTCATAACACAATAATATGCAAATTTATTAATATAAATTTTTTTCATTGCTATCTCTCGATTAAAAAAAAAAGTTTGTATTGTTTCTGTCAAACTCTGCAAGGCTTAATTATACTTAATTAACCCCATTCTCAAAGAGTTAATGTGTTTGATAGCAAGACAGCATGGATACATACAGAATAATATAATGGTGACAAGTCCATATGAAAACCAAAATGTAATTGTGAATTTCCAACTCGCAGGTTTAGTAGGAGCATGTTCACAAGTCTCAAAGTTCCTTCTGCTATAGTTCTTGAAGATTGGTTCCCTCAGCCAGATATTCTTAAAATGCTGAGACTCTGTGGATAGCTACATATTATTGTAAAAGTGTTATAAACTGTTAATTTAATGGTTAGAGCCGTACCACTTTTTATTTGCTGGCTCCGGCTCTGAAGAAGCAACATGATTTTCCTATTACAATACTGCAGTCTGTGAGTTCTCATCTCTTACAGCTAGCTGCTTATATATGAAAACATATAACATAAACACTATCTATATTCAAAACAAAGTAATCAGTAAAATATTGTTGGTCCTCAACTTTTGAACAGAAAATACTCCTCTGCAATTATCAAGGCAGTTGAATTTGTGGCAATAAACAGAAAATGGAATATTTGTCTTTGTCTTTTAATCTTTGTCTGATACCTCAGAGATTAAACCTTGTAGCTACAGCTATAACCAACCACTTTATTTGGTTATTTTTACTTTGTGTGCAACAGCAACAACAAGCATTAAATGAAGCTCACTATAATAATTATTATGAAGAATAGATAAAAACCAGAAAGACTGTATACTTTATACCTACAATTTATTCCCAAATATTGCTCAAATTCAATTTTATTTATATAAAAACTAAATAAAGACTAAAAAAACTGCTAGCTAATGCTCAGGATGAAGCAAAGACTTGTTATGGACTTCATGACACACACAGTTGCTTGTCTTACTACTTATCTAATGTCAGCATACTTCACTCAGTACATTGAGATGCCTTAAAATATGTTGTTGTTTTTTTGTTTTTTCATTAAGGGTACTAGTTTTAAACTTACAATCTATATGGATTTGGTGCATACATCACTTTTAATTTTTGTTTGGTAACTATTTCAATTGTTTCTAAATGTCGTCTTTGCCAAGTGCCCTATTTTGACTGCAGTTGATTCAAATGCCAATGTTTAATTATAATTCAGGTAAAGATACTTCATCAGAATACTTCATTATTTAGCTAGATTCTTCTTAGGAAAAAAAAGCAGCTTCTTTTTGATAAAAGAAATGATTCTCATCTGGGCAAATCAGATGGGATTTGGCAGGAGTTTAGACTTGTATGCTGCAAACGTGAGGTGTCACATTAATTGTTAGGCTTATTTTTAGGCAAAAAAGAAAATAATTCAGGCTACTATGGTTCAAGAATTTGCTTTTGATTCAATTGTTAGCTATATATTTAGTCCAGAATAGAGTTGATGTAAGTAGCCCATGCACTGCCATCCATTATTACTTTTCAAGGTTAGATCTAGACTAATGAAAGGAAGAAAGAAAAAAAAGCACTGTCAGATACATACATGTTTTCTTCAAATTACAACTAAAGCTACAAAATTATTATCACAATATATACAAGTAAGATAATATTGGGGAAAGGAGAGAGAGAGAAGCATCCAAAGCCACTTTTTTTTATAAGTATTTATAGCTAACTCTGTGTAAGAACTTCACTTATTTCTGTTCTGCCATCCATGAGTTTGTGTAAGACTACCCTTTACCAACAATAAGCATTGACTTTTTACCTTTAAATGCACCAATTTGTCTGAGATTATTTCTCTGAGTTACGATTCATTATTGCACGTCTGTGCATGACCATTCTTTCCCATTAATAATATTGATACCCTTTACCAACTTCATTTTGCCTACACTGTATGTTTCTTTCCCTTATTAGTCTTTTTTTTTTTATAGTGAGAGAGAGAGAGAGAAAAGAGAGAGAGAGAGAGAGGGGGGCTATCTTGGGTTAACCACACTTGTGTAATCTGTGTTAACTACCCTTATCGCCATGTATTTTTATTCATGCTACAAGTCTATGTGAGACTATTTGTTATTCAACATTAACCTAGTCATTTTCATGTCATTTTTTACTTGTATTCCATAACAGCACTGTTATAGCTAATCACTGTAAGTGGCTGAAACACTTTCTAAATCAAATCATTCCAAAGGAGTGAGATTATGCTATATTTAGCTTCCCATGCATTGCCATCCATTATTACTTCTTAAGTCTGTGTAATACCAACTATTATAGCTAGTAATGCAATATTTGTTTGTATCATACAGTAGAGTCTTGTTACACAAACTTGAGGGGGATGAAGCTATATTATTCTTGTTAACAGGAGTTTGTGTTAAATGAACAATGAATAAAATAAAAAATAAAAATTAATTGTAATCAAAGTTTTGTACACTTAGCTACACAAATCGCACTAATCTCTCTCTGTCTCATATTCTGCGAGGCATACTTTTGAACAGTTCTATCAATTTTCATCGATTTTCATGACAAAATACAAATCTGCTTCATCATGCTATTCAAAAAGATTTCAGCAAAATCTTTGTGGGCTTTTTTGACAACAATTATATTTTTTTGATTCCTCAGTATCATCATCTCCATCAACTGTGCAGTCTGTATTTGAATGAATGCCCTGAATTGAGTCCACAATATCATCATCAGATATGAATTGTGATGTCATAACTTGCTGGTCGACATTTAGGTAGTCATTCAAGGATATTTCCATGCTTAAAAAAACTGCTGTCAAGAGTATTATAGTACTCAACTAGTTCTCTGTCAATCTGTTTTCTGCAGGAGGCTGTGTAATAGACTATTAGCATTGACTTATTTTTTCAAGTTTTGTGGTATTTGACTTTTTTTTCTTTTAATGTATGCAAATACTTAACTTCATAAACTATTAGTAATTCATGCACAGGACTATGTAACTCTATCTTTACCATTTCACTAAGTATTGAAGTCTCTGTAGGACTACCCTCTAGCAACTATTAGTGTTTGTTAGTTGGTAAAGGATAGTTAAACGGAGACTAAAAAACCAGTAATACATAAGTGAAATTCTAATTGTGTTATGAATTGAGAAAAGAAATTGTGTTCTGAATTGAGAAAATAAATGGCAGTAAAAATAATACTTGGACTTGTTTAATTATAAAAGATAGTAATATTTGTCCATGTATTGCCATCTTTTACTATTATTATATGAGTCCAAGCAATAGTATCAACTTTTTTTTATTGCCATTTCAGTTCATTTCTTTTCCCAATTG
>WLWD01003091.1_pt1 | contig 54043 bp, 27 predicted proteins | sample 6712731 | NCBI WGS metagenome assembly WLWD01 (sample SAMN12718690, study PRJNA576275) | sponge metagenome | isolation source: marine sponge | host: Mycale hentscheli | place: New Zealand: South Island, Marlborough, Capsize Point | collected 2014-11-01 | reverse complement strand
AGGAGTGGGTACAGGGAGACTATAGGAGTGGGTACAGGGAGACTATAGGAGTGGGTACAGGGAGACTATAGGAGTGGGTACAGGGAGTCTATAGGAGTGGGTACAGGGAGACTATAGGAGTGGGTACAGGGAGACTATAGCAATGGATGCAGGGAGTCTATAGGAGTGGGTACAGGGAGTCTATAGGAGTGGGTACTGGGAGACTATAGGAGTGGGTACAGGGAGACTATAGGAGTGGGTACAGGGAGACTATAGCAGTGGATGCAGGGAGACTATAGGAGTGGGTGCAGGGAGACTATAGCAATGGATGCAGGGAGACTATAGGAGTGGGTACAGGTAGACTATAGGAGTGGGTACAGGGAGTCTATAGGAGTGGGTACAGGGAGACTATAGCAATGGATGCAGGGAGACTATAGGAGTGGGTACAGGTAGACTATAGGAGTGGGTACAGGGAGACTATAGCAATGAATGCAGGGAGACTATAGGAGTGGGTACAGGGAGACTATAGCAATGGATGCAGGGAGACTATAGGAGTGGGTGCAGGGAGACTATAGCAATGGATGCAGGGAGACTATAGGAGTGGGTACAGGGAGTCTATAGGAGTGGGTACAGGTAGACTATAGGAGTGGGTACAGGTAGACTATAGGAGTGGGTACAGGGAGTCTATAGGAGTGGGTACAGGGAGTCTATAGAAGTTGGTACAGGTAGACGATAGGAGTGGGTACAGGGAGTCTATAAGAGTGGGTACAGGTAGACTATAGGAGTGGGTACAGGCAAACTATAGGAGTGGGTACAGGGAGACTATAGCAATGGATGCAGGGAGACTATAGGAGTGGGTGCAGGGAGACTATAGGAATGGATGCAGGGAGACTATAGGATGGGTACAGGTAGACTATAGGAGTGGGTACAGGGAGTCTATAGGAGTGGGTACAGGGAGTCTATAGGAGTGGGTACAGGGAGTCTATAGAAGTTGGTACAGGTAGACGATAGGAGTGGGTACAGGCAAACTATAGGAGTGGGTACAGGGAGTCTATAGCAATGGATGCAGGGAGACTATAGGAGTGGGTACAGGGAGTCTATAAGAGTGGGTACAGGTAGACTATAGGAGTGGGTACAGGCAAACTATAGGAGTGGGTACAGGGAGACTATAGCAATGGATGCAGGGAGACTATAGGAGTGGGTGCAGGGAGACTATAGCAATGGATGCAGGGAGACTATAGGAGTTGGTACAGGGAGTCTATAGGAGTTAGTACAGGGAGACTATAGGAGTGGGTACAGGGAGACTATAGGAGTGGGTACAGGGAGTCTATAGGAGTGGGTACAGGTAGACTATAGGAGTGGGTACAGGTAGACTATAGGAGTGGGTACAGGGAGTCTATAGGAGTGGGTACAGGGAGACTATAGGAGTGGGTACAGGGAGGCTATAGGAGTGGGTACAGGGAGTCTATAGGAGTGGGTACAGGTAGACTATTGGAGTGGGTACAGGGAGTCTATAGGAGTGGGTACAGGGAGTCTATAGGAGTGGGTACAGGTAGACTATAGGAGTGGGTACAGGGAGTCTATAGGAGTGGGTACAGGGAGACTATAGGAGTGGGTACAGGGAGACTATAGCAATGGATGCAGGGAGACTATAGGAGTTGGTACAGGTAGTCTATAGGAGTGGGTACAGGTAGTCTATAGGAGTGGGTACAGGGAGTCTATAGGAGTGGGTACAGGTAGACTATAGGAGTGGGTACAGGGAGTCTATAGGAGTGGGTACAGGGAGACTATAGGAGTGGGTACAGGGAGACTATAGCAATGGATGCAGGGAGACTATAGGAGTTGGTACAGGTAGTCTATAGGAGTGGGTACAGGTAGTCTATAGGAGGGGGTACAGGGAGTCTATAGGAGTTGGTACAGGGGGACTATAGCAATGGATGCAGGGAGACTATAGGAGTTGGTACAGGTAGACTATAGGAGTAGGTACAGTGAGTCTATAGGAGTTGGTACAGGGGGACTATAGCAATGGATACAGGGAGACTATAGCAATGGATGCAGGGAGACTATAGGAGTTGGTACAGGGGGACTATAGCAATGGGTGCAGGGAGTATAAGAGTGGGTACGGGAGAGACTATAGCAATGGATGCAGGGAGACTATAAGAGTGGGTACACAGGAGACTAGAGACAATGGGTGCAGGGAGACTGTAGGAGTGGGTACAGGGAGACTATAGGAGTGGGTACAGGGAGACTGTAGGAGTGGGTACAGGGAGACTATAGGAGTGGGTACAGGGAGACTATAGGAGTGGGTACAGGGAGACTATAGGAGTGGGTACAGGGAGACTATAGGAGTGGGTACAGAGTGACTATAGGAGTGGGTACAGGGAGACTATAGGAGTGGGTACAGGGAGACTATAGGAGTGGGTACAGAGTGACTGTAGGAGTGGGTACAGAGTGACTGTAGGAGTGGGTACAGGGAGACTATAGGAGTGGGTACAGGGAGACTATAGGAGTGGGTACAGGGAGACTATAGGAGTGGGTACAGAGTGACTGTAGGAGTTATATTTCGATTATTTACCTTGCTACTCTCAATTCCAATATGATATTTCAATGATGAGATCACTTGTGCACTGCCTCATCAGTCTCTGATGTTACACATACTACAACAGCTCCAGCAGTCGTCATCACACTTTACTACAAAAATAAAGGGATTAATTGCACAACTTAAATGTGTAGGCTCGAATACCAGCTGCTAACTCAGCACAACTTATAACACACAGAGAGTAATGCGCATGTACTATTAAATATAGAAAAAAGCCACAAATCAACCAAATACTAATATTACAGTCTACAAATTTTATTACGACGTGGCCATCACTACAATCATCTTCACTATCACTTCATCATATTTCATTATCACGTCATCATCATACAACATTACCATCATCATTACTTATCCACCACCAATCTGATCCTCATCATCATCATCATCAAAGCTCGAAGGATATCAAAAACTACCATTCGATATCCTGGCCAGACTATCCCTTTCATAACCAGCTATTATAGAGTTGCTTAACCTTACCGATAGCCTACAAACTCTTTCACTTTTGGCTCAATGTGGTTTTTATAGCTATACTTTTTCTGAAAAGCTATACAAGGGTCAACGAAGATGTTAAAATATTACTGGGTCGGGGGCCATGAGAAAAAACACTCAATTACCTGGATATTCGTTCCACCTCTAATAATAGTCACTTACCATCACCATCACTACCATTATTGGCTCTACCATAATCACTAACATCATTATCAGTACTATCATTATCATAACTACCATCATCATAATTATCATCATCATCACCATCATCATCCTCCTCAATCATCATCATTGCCATCATCCTCATCATCATCACTATCAACATCACCACTACCATAATCACCACTGTCACCATCATTATCACTACCATAATCATCATCACCAAGGTTTCATACAAACTATGGGAACCCTGGGATCCCCTCCCCTAAGGTCAGTTTTCCCTCCTAAATTTAGTCCTCCCCCCCTTAATATTTTTTTTTAACTTGTCTGAAATTTTTTTTATGAAAAATAATAATGATCAGTATAAGTACATATGAAAAACTATATCTTAATTACTCTACTGCTAGTTTCTCTTAAAAGGGCAAACAATTTTTCAAAATCATGACTGTCTAGTTCTGGTCCTTCAATAGCAATTCATAATAGTTTGTCTAAGTTTGCATCTAATAATCTGTGTCATAGTCGTGATGTCACCATTTTCATGTGGCTAAAATATTTTTGTGATTATACAAAATTTCCCCCGCCCCTAACGAAAAACCCTGTATGAATCCCTGATCACTACCATAATAATACCACCATCAACACTATCATCAACACTATCATCAACACTATCACCATCATCTTCCTTATCATCATTATCACAACCATCATCATCACCATCATTATTACTACCATAATCATCATCATTACCCTCATCATCACTGCTATCACATCCTCATCATCTCTACCATCGTCACCATTATATTTCTCATCATCATCATCATTACCATAATCCTCATCACAATCATCATTTATAAAGGCCTTACATTTGTCCAATGTCGTCTCGAGCGATCTGGTCCACTATAATGCTACTTTCTCCAACTGCTCCAAGTTTGACACATTATATGGAAAGGTGTGGCCACACCTGAGTGCCTAGTGAGGACACCAGGTAGACACCTACAAATAAAGCACATTGCAACTTAGTGAAGGTATTGCAGCACTCATTTAAATAGCCACACCCACTTCCTCGGTTGAATTACTTAAGAATAAGGATTGGTATTTTTTAAAACAAAACAAAAAAAAAACAAAAAAAACACTTTAATGAAAATAGCTGAAGCTGCAATAAAGCACAGAGGTATCACATTAGTTCAGTATGAGGGAAATTGTATAGTTTGCTCGTAAAGGAGGCTTAAAAGCATCTTCAAACTATTGGTCAAATTAAGTGATGATGTTTACATATGACAGCTAGTGGTAGCTGTTTTGAGGAGTACCACACTCTGCTATTTGATGTGTTCATACAAACCTTATCAACATAGAAGTATATGCATTTATAACCTGTTGCCTGAGCAACCACATTTGTTGTCAAGTACTATAAATCTGATACGGTACATATATGATTATTTTTTTGGTCATTTTCCAATAAAATTTAATGTTTGCTATAGCAAACATTTTTTATTGGAAAAATAACCAAAAAAATGATAGTGTGTGTACCAAGTCTAATCGAATAAAATGAAGTCCATTTTATTTATGTCAGTCGATAGCATACTTGAAACTGTAACATGCTGTTGTTCTGACCTCTAGTACACTGGTGGGGTTTCTAATGAGCCATGTCCAGTCCTTTCTAACACCCAGCTAATTCTGAGTTAATATAGTATTGAACGGTGTTCTCTTTTATTTCTTCTGAGATATTTGCATTTCATCACTTTGATAATTAAAGCGCAGCTATTGAAAATCAAACTGCTGTTTTACATAACTGCATTAGTGTCATCAGAATTTTTTGGATCACTTCCATCTTTAAAAATGGCTACAAAGAACAAAAATTTGTCATGGTAACTACTATGTCCACAGGCTAATCAGTTAGTATTATAATTAACAAACCCATCGTCACTTGAGCTTTACTCTCATGTTTCAGGAGTAATTGCAATAAATACAAACCTCAATATAGGTATATAACTGGTGATGTGCTTGAGCAGAAAGGGCGAGCGAGCCAGTGCACAAACGAAACACTTCAAAAGAGTCTATTAGTCTATTTTAATCTTGCTTAGATAATATTGATTGCTAAGCGTAGTCGTTGTGACCATTATTTACTTTAACTAACAAGTACAGAACCACTTTCTTACCTCAATTTCCTGAGTACTGGTATTTTCTGTAGTCTCTAATATCGCATTCTGACTATCTGAGTAACCAGTAGCTTTTGACAAGTACTCACAGCTACTAAAAAAAAAGGCGAGTTTTTAAAATTACATCTGGTAAAGGGTTTCAATACCATAGTAGCCATTCACCATAACATTTTGCGACTTTTAAAAATGAAGTTCTAAAGAATTACTGCACAGTGTTGAGTATAACAGTACGTTTTTAAGACCAAGGTGCATCTTATATCATTCAGAAACAACCTAATACGAAGGGGGAAAAAATTAATTTCCTTGAATGATATGGGATCGCTAAACGAAAATGTTCTGTTTAGTGGAGGTATGGGAAGGGGTAGACCACGAAGCAAAAACAAAAACACAAGGGTCAACAGGGTTTCATATAGGATTTTCAGTTTGGGGGGGGGGGAGAATTTTCAGTGAAATTTTCCCAGAAGTTTATAATCTGGCCTAAATTTTACTAGCACTTCCAGTTGGAACAGCAACCGTCGAAAGATCGTTTAGTCACATGAAGATGATAAAGACCAGGCTAAGGAATCGCTTGTCTGATGAAAACTTGACTCATCTTATGAGAATTGCCATTGAAGGCCTAAACTTAAGTGAAGTTAATTTTAATGAAATTCTGGACATTTTTAAAGAAAAAAAATAGGCGCATTAGACTGTAATTGGTATATTATTCTATTATAAAAGTTTGTGTAAAGAAATGAGTTTGGGGGGGGGAGATCAGAGGTTTGGGGGGGGAGATCAGAGGTTTGGGGGGGGAGATCCCAGGGCTCCCCCCCCTGTATGAAACACTGGTCAACATACGAATGACATATGTACGTCCACACATAAACAAATATCCCCGATTTGCAATTGTGTTACCCCTGAGAGTGTCTCATTCGCTTCACTCTCCCACCAACTATTACATACTGTACAATATAACACATATACACAAGGGGAATACGGGAAAATTTCACTAGTTCTTATTGAAAGCAACTGGCTTCAAATAAGGATAAGTAACTATGTAGCTAGAAAAGAGGTATTCTTTGCTACTAAATAGTTAATTCAGTAATGACTGAACAGTTTAGCAGTGCAACTGAGTTTTTATCAAGACATAATCAAAGGTAACAGCAATTCATTACTAATCATAAATGGTAATAATAAGTGGTGGTAGCATCAGTAAGGTGCTGAATGGTTGTATACAGAACTGTAAAACAAAAAAATAGCAATACATTAGCATTTTTATGTAACACAATACTGTCTCCCTATCACGATTCATTGATGTTCAGATATATCGATTAAAATTTGTGGGTCAAAAATTTGTGCGTTCTCTAAGGTAATCACTGGTGGGTGAGGCTAATACAATAGTGGTGGATGCGGCTAAATAATTAGTGGTGGGCGTGGCTATGGTCCTTATGAAGCTCCTCTGGAGAAGTTGATGTCAAAGAACAATACACAGGCCCTTTAAACATAATGATACCTCTAATCAGGCAAGAAATGAAAGCTAAGGTAAGAATTGTTCTAGGCAGAGGATAGAAATACACCAGTCAAAATAAAATAAGGATTGACTAAGTTAGATTGTCTATTACATACACCCAGTCTATTAGACAAGCACTATCACTTGACTCTGCTGCACTTGTACACTAAACATAAGGACATCCCATGGAATGTCCCATGGGATCGTGGGATGGGATGGACATTTTATGGCATTTCTGGACATCTATGGGTATGTCAAACAGCACAATAACCAAGAAGACCAACCACCGCCACTGATCTAATAGGAAAAAAGTCCAGGAATTTTGTAGACTTAACTGCATCCCGTAACATAACCTAGTTATGCAGACCAACCCTTTACCTGACCGCTATGCTGGGAAAGGGTGTGGAACTTCGAACATATACATTTTGTTTCATTCATTATTTTACCTTGAACAGCTTATGGTGTGGTTAGCTCCATTGCGAAAACCTGACCATTATGTAGTTTTTAAAATTAATTTGTGGTTTATGCCATTTTAAGTAACTCGGCACTTTTAGTCCCGGTCTGCCTCTCGACTCTGTACTGAAGAAAAATTGTATATTTTTTATGCAGTTTTGAAACCATCAATTTCATAAGAATTTTTCCAACATCAAATTTATTACTACAAGAAGCAAGTTCTGAACACTTATTATCTACTCTGCAGCATTTTCATTCCAGCCAGCAAAACAATATTCACAACTGAAACAGTTTGGAGGTACATTCAGCATAATCAAGGCAACCAACCAACCACAATTAGAGACAGTAGAAACCATGTTAAGGCACCAAATTTTAATAACATTTTTAAAAGAACGAAATACGTACAGTGAAAGTTTCAGATCACCTCAGCATAGAGGTTGGGTAAAGGGTCTGATCTGTGAGACCAGTCAGAGACAATCTAATTCAAAAGGGTAAATCATTAAATTTCCTAAGATGATCAGGTAAAGATTGATAAAAAGATTTCCATTCAGTGGAGTATGGGAAGGAACCGACCACCAAGTGAATGCAATGTGAGAGTTAAAGTACAAAAAAGACATGTACATCCAAGCATATTTGCTCACCAATAATAATAATAATAAATGACAACATCAACAACAATAATAACAACAACTGCTATTCTTCAGCCCCTAGCTTACTATACGAAACATCACAGTCGGGGAGTTGTACTTCAGTATACATATTGAGGCTAAGAAGACTTAATTATGAGAGGAATTAGTAACTTAACACTGGTGGACATTACTGATGAATGAAGTGATAAAAGCATTAACCACAGTCTCCAATCTCTATGCCAAGCCTTAGCTGGAAACTCCAACTAAGTAATTACTGTTCTGTACTCACATAACTAAACTGTTGCTACATGTGCTTATTACCATGTGACAAGAGTCCACGTCCTACACATACTTCACTCTATGTAACTGATGCATATCATGCCCTGTGCAAGTATACCTTAAACTAATAACATGTTCTTCACCAGACAATGGCAATATTAATGAGACCAACAACCTATCCCTAGGCTATACAAATACACATTCCCCCCACCCCAAACAGCAGCCACCGGAAAGTCATTATTAGTCACATAAATAACTTATACACTGGCCTTCATTATAAAATGTTTTTATCTCAAATAAAACTGATACAAATGGGTCAATATACCTCCACGAATAGACTTCTTGTATATGAGGGGGAGGGGCACAATGTTTAAGCCATTCACTGGCACGTCATCTCCAAACAAAATTGAAACAAATAGGACATCACACCTCCATAAATAGAGGCTTAACTTATTGGGCATACCAATAATCACTAGCTTGAGTATGTGCACACACATTCCCTAATTAGGCACCACCTTAATAAAGAATAATAACACATGTCACACAATTTTGGTTACCATCCATCAAATAGCATAATGGTTAGTGTGTTTTGGTACTCACTTCCACATTGAGCAACTTATGTGCTGCGAGAAAATTCAGCCTTGCTGATAAATATCCAGGGGTGTTCAAAGGAGTCACCACCTACTTCTATGTCCTAAAGTCACATTAAAATAGTAATGTAATAGCATCTAGAGAGTGTGTGTGAGGGGGGAGGGTAATAACCGCTTTTTTACTGGATGGTACTATAAAGTCATGAGACGAGCAGAAAAGGCTACACTAGTATTCAACCATAAATTTCTGGAATATCCCACCGAACTATTTTGTTTCAACAAAAATCGATGAGATACTGAACAAAACTCCAAGTAAAATGGCACTCACAATTAGTTTTATTCTGTTAATTCCATTACCTCATGCACATTAACGCCACGTAGTTTAGAACGCCTATTCTTGCCCCATCGATTAGTCTGACCAGGTTTCCCCATCCCCACGCAGAGCTACTCTCCCTCCTTTTCGTCCACAAAGAGCGCGCGCAATAGATCAGCACATATGACGATCGCTGAGTTTACCTAATCTGACTGGGCGGTGCCTATAAAGTTGCTATAGTTACGAGTGAAGTAAAACTAACAACGAACGGAACTTATTCGGGTCGTATAAAAATAACATGAATTTCTCTAGCTAGTGAATCAATAATTGTCAACTAACTGTCTAAAACTCAATCACTGAATCTTAGCGTATTGTGCTAGCTGTACTAGCTAACTCTCTTGCACTACATCTTGCACTAGCTCCGTTCTCCAAACGTAAAGGAAAAAGTATCACTATTATTTGTTGCCAGTGATTTTAACATAACTTAGTAGATTTACAGTCTCTAGTTAACAAAAATTGGCAACATCAAGTGAATAAAATTATATCTTACAAATTCATAGATGATTGTGCCACTATAATACTTGTATTTATAGTTGGGTAACATGCATAGAGAAATTATACAGATATTACAGATATAGCTAGTAGACTTGCCTTGATATGGATTACCGTAAATAATAGCAGCAGGTGTTATTAGTGGCATAAATGTGTGGGTGTGTTGCTTTTACATGTGGTGCTATAAATAATATGTAAGCTAAAACATGCACTTGACTTTTTCATGCTTACTTATGATAATACTCAATTCCCTATTAATGCAAGGTGTTATTTCTGTGTAGGGTATCATAAACCTTACCTATAGTAGTAGCTACTGATGCTATCATCTCATGGGTACCTAACATAGGGTTGTATATCCTATTCAGCATCTACACTATTTGATTATCTGGCATTTGAGTAGTCAGCAGTTTGATCTGTTAGGTAGGAAAATACTTGGAGTAAAGCACTTGCACAGCTACATGTGTGCATCTGAAATATTATATTACTAAGGACTGTTATTTATTTTAAAGGAGTTCTTATCTTACAGCTATAGCTATTAGTAACACTTGTTGTTATACTTATAACAGAAAAATGAAATTCAAAGTCTGGTTAATTGTCCCATGCCCACTCCAAGACTGCTGCTGCATACCAGCCACAAGATTTAGGAGAAGATACTGCATTGCACTGCATAACTATAACTGCACCTGACAGTTTAATGACGATTTACTGGTTGAATTAAGATGGTGGGTCTCTCAACAACTATTGATGACCCACTTCTGCACTTGAGTTTTCACTCTGACCAGCTTTTCACTGTAGCATGTACTTCACTAGGCAAATAAATCTCTCAGCACTTGCCCATGTTCCATGGAACCAGCATCCCATCAGATCTCAACAGACAAGATGACACTGTACTTGTGACTGTATAAGTCAGATAATTTTAGTGCTATTTTCATCATTCACCTATTTATGTGAGGCAGAAGAAATTCCTATTTTAGCGGAACGCATGTAAAATGGCATATACGTCTTAAATTTTAATAACAAATAATTTATTAACATATTATATATATCATAAAATGAACACAATGAAACAATTCAGTATTGATAACAGTAGCTATGAACTTGACAGGACACTATCCCACAGAACTAATGGTACTGTTAGCTCCTGCAGCCGACGATTCCAAAGAGCCATTTTCAAGTTGCTAAAAAAGAAAAAAGATATAACTGATATTTACTACCTACACACACAACACTGCTATTTACAGCCATTGTAAAAACAGCTGTTATGTGGCAGTACACAGCCATTGAATGTGTTAATAAAATATTTTATCATCATTTTTATGAAAATACACACTCAAATAGGAGCCATCAGAAATAGAGAGACTTACTGTACACACAAAAAGAGCCTGAAGAAGTGAGTACAACAATGTAGTACTTGATACTGAGGAGAAAGGGACACTAGGACTCCACCCTCACACTAAACTGAGTTCTTCCTCCCCCAAACAGAGGTGTCCACACCCTCCCCCCCACAAAATAACATTCCCCCAACCCCCTTTCTCCGCCCACAAAAACCTCCTCACTATATTGTTTAAAGTAGACAACAACAAAAACAACAAAAAAATTCTGCAGCTACAATGAAATGTTCTGGTTTAGATGTCCAATAACATTAAATAATATTGAATATGGGTAGTGGGTGAAGAAGTCTGGATCAGAAACTCAAATTGGTGAGGTTTTTCTCTGCAACAAAAATGCACCGGAAGTGCAGTAGCAAAGGTAAAGGGTTAACAGGCCATGGGGTAGGGAGCATGTGTAGTAGAGAACGTGTGGGCCATGGGTTGGGCAGCTCCAATAAAAGCACAGTGCAGCCCGCGTCACACAGCAAAGGGAGTTAGACAGCGGACAGCTAGCAGGGTTTGATACAGAGGGGGGGAAACCCTGGGATTCCCCCCCCCCCTTGAGCAGAGTTTCCCCCCCCTATGATTTTCACCTATACTTATTAAAACATACAAAAAATACTTTTCCTCCCAACTTTTCTTGTAGGTAAGCCTAGATTTGTACAATTTCTTCAGGCTAGCCTTTGAATGCTTTAGGTTGGAGCTTAGTTTGGGATTGCCTCAGTTCATCTTTATATTACGTCCCTCTGCTGCACTTCTTCCCTCTGCTGCACTCCTTCCCTCTGCTGCACTTCTTCCCTCTGCTGCACTCCTTCCCTCTGCTGCACTTCTTCCCTCTGCTGCACTTCTTCCCTCTGCTGTACTTCTTCCATCTGCTGTACTTCTTTCCTCTGCTGCACTTCTTCCCTCTGCTGTACTTCTTCCCTCTGCTGCACTTCTTCCCTCTGCTGCACTTCTTCCCTCTGCTGCCCTTCTTCCCTCTGCTGCCCTTCTTCCCTCTGCTGCACTTCTTCCCTCTGCTGTACTTCTTCCCTCTGCTGCACTTCTTTCCTCTGCTGCCCTTCTTCCCTCTGCTGCACTTCTTCCCTCTGCTGTACTTCTTCCCTATGCTGTACTTCTTCCCTCTGCTGCACTTCTTCCCTCTGCTGTACTTCTTCCCTCTGCTGCACTTCTTCCCTCTGCTGCACTTCTTCCCTCTGCTGCCCTTCTTCCCTCTGCGGCCCTTCTTCCCTCTGCTGCACTTCTTCCCTCTGCTGCACTTCTTCCCTCTGCTGCACTTCTTTCCTCTGCTGCACTTCTTCCCTCTGCTGCACTTCTTCCCTCTGCTGTACTTCTTCCATCTGCTGTACTTCTTTCCTCTGCTGCACTTCTTCCCTCTGCTGTACTTCTTCCCTATGCTGTACTTCTTCCCTCTGCTGCACTTCTTCCCTCTGCTGCACTTCTTCCCTCTGCTGCCCTTCTTCCCTCTGCGGCCCTTCTTCCCTCTGCTGCACTTCTTCCCTCTGCTGTACTTCTTCCCTCTGCTGCACTTCTTTCCTCTGCTGCCCTTCTTCCCTCTGCTGCCCTTCTTCCCTCTGCTGCCCTTCTTCCCTCTGCTGCACTTCTTTCCTCACCTCTTCTCTCTTCTTCCCTCGCCTCCTCACTCTCTCTCTGCTGCACTGCTCGAATCTGTTCCTTGTGTTCCACCAATTCATAGCTATCACATTTGCTTTTTTTTGGTTCGGATTCACTTCCTTTGGAGCCACAAGGTCTCTTTTTCCTAAAATACTTTCTGATATCCATTAGCTACTACTCAGCAACTTCTACAGTCTGCCAAAGCAACAAATATACCCTTACCAACCAGGAAGCTGCTTCACAATGACCAGTGCTAAAAGCAACTTTCAAACTGGAACTGGTGATCCATAAAATGATACACCTACTCCTTTCAAACTAGAAGGATAACCTATTAGGAGTCTGGCTTAAGTAATGTCAGAGCTATTCAGCTTTCAAAATGAGCAAAGCTGTTTATTAGAGGTAATCAATTGATCAATACATAAATATAATAAAATAAGTTTATTTTCCTTACCTTACTAGTATTGCAAGGACAAAAAAAATAAAACTATAAGGTCGCTATTTGACTTTCCCCCCTCTAGCAAAAAATCCTGTACCAAACCCTGGCTAGTGGCAAAGAACCCCACCCACCCACACCACAGTAGTTTCAATAAGACTAGGACATAAATAGGAAGGAGTTGGTGCAGTACACATCACTGGAGGGAAAATAAAAGTCAAAGTGGTAGGACGAGGACCACCTCTCAGGGTGCTGCCAAGTAGGCGTATAATGGAGCGCCAAGTAGTAAGCGGTGCGACTGAGGTTAGTTAGGAGGACTTATTAGACAGTTCATTCAATTTATCATTCAAATCAACTCTAACAACACGACCCTCACGTGACCCCTTATTGAGCATGACTCAGCAAGTAATTAGGCGTGGGTGACATAAAAATAAAATAAACGAATGAGATGAGTGTACAAATGACATAATTGATTAACTTTTATAGTCTGCAGCTCATAGAAGTGTGCATGTGTGTGAGTCTGTGTAGTGTCCACTTGAATATTACATGTGTGTATGTGTATGTGTGTATATGCATGTGTGCATGTGTGTGTGTATGCGTGTGTATGCGTGTGTATGCATGTGCGTGTGCATGTGTGTGTGTGTGTGTGTAGTGTTGTGTGTGTGTGTGTGTGTGTGTTGGTAGGAGAGGGGGAGGGGGTTTGGAGGGTTAGACTTCAGAGTGTTTCGCAGGAGTAATGAACACTCACTATCATTGGGTGGACCAGTCATGTGGCTACAAAGACTATTATAACTATTCAATTACACAGAGGAATTACCAGCTGAAGCTACTTCAAAAATAAAATAATAAAATTACATAAGTGAGTCACTTCACGGAATATTTTAAAGCCACCACAAGTGATAACATGTTCTACAATACAGTAGACAGGGATTTTTAGCCAATTGTAAGGGGTTTAGGCTCCTGCCTCCTCCCTTCCAAAGTTGTTGTAATCTTAGTGGAGAAATTTACTCCAAATATTCATCAATTTCCTGAAAATGACAAACCCCTTTCAGGGCTCCATACAGGATTTTTTTCTGGGGGGGGGGGGGGGGTAATGCTAATATTAGCTGCTTTATCCACTGTTAAAATTCAGAGGTATACGGGGATTTTTTCAGAAACATTTAAACTTTTGAATACACTCCTCATCCTTCCTTGGAACAGCATCAGTTGAAAGATCTTCCAGCTACATATGAAGCTCATTAAGACCCGTATACGCAGCAGTATCACTGACTAAAACCTTCATCAGCTCGTAAGAATTGCCATTGAGGCCCTGAACTTTCGGCTGTAAACTTGGATGAAGTTCTAGAGATTTTCAAACAAAAAAGTAGAAGAATTGTGCTTTGGTTTTACATTTTTTAATAATAAAAAAAGAATTTGCTCTGAGTTACCATTTATAATTATAATTAAAAATTCAGATTTCTTGGGAGGTGGAATTCCAGGGCCACCCCCCTCTGTATGAAGCCCTGCCTTTAAAATGTTGACTTCTGCCTACCTAAAATTTCATTTGGCAACACTCCAACACATTGCCACACCCACCATAGCAAAACACCTGCATATGACCATGCCCACCATGGCAATACTCCCACACATGACAACAATCATTAATGACCTTAGCAATGACCACACCTACAATTCTACTAGGCAATAATATAAAACATTGCCACACTCCTCCCCCCCCCCCATGCCCCATGACCGCACCTACCACAGTAGTACACCCACACAGACCACACCTATAATTTGACCATGTCAATGACCACACCCACACAACAATGATTCCACCCCTCCCACATATAGCCAACCATCTTGGTGATAATTCCACTCCTCCAATCTGCAGTACAAGCAAAAGAATGGCTACAGCTGGCACAACTTTATAATAAGATTAATATGATGTTGCCGCAGGGATTAATTATGGGAAGAGGAGGGGGGGGGTGGAACTTGGGCAGTAGCAAAACAATTATTAATTGCAATAAAATTGCCTCAATAGCACACTACAAAGTAGGGAAAAACTATTCCTCCCCTCCCCCCACTAGTGAACCCTACTTGGTCCCAATTACAAGAGTTCTGTTATACACACACACACACACACACACACACACACACACACACACAGTACATCGGAAAACATAAGAGTATTAACACACATACATTAAATGTCTCACCCACTTACCAACATCTGCTTCAACAAAAATTGTCTTCTTCTAGAAGTCGACTGGAAAAACTGCAACTGTTGATTATTAATACAATAAGCTTCTTCACAGACATCAAGACCTTCTACCATTCCTTAATATTAAACACAAGTAAAAATAAATAACAATCTATTTGGGTAAAAAAATATTCAAGCCCTCCCCCCCCACATTTATACTTTCTACGAAAAATATTTAAATCTATAGTATATCACTAGTAATTATCACTTCTGGTACATAACCTAACCATCTCCCCACCCCTTGGTACGGTACATATGCCAACAAGTAACATTTCTTGTTCCTCCAATGCCTATCTCGGTGTACCACACACGTTACTATATATAGCTGCTCTCTATTAAGAATGTCAGTTTAATAAAATTATGATGCTTGCACACTTACCAGGGTTTATCTAGAGATTATTTCTGGGTGGGGTGTGTGTGTGTGTGAAGCTTGAGCAATTTTACCTCCCTCTCTCTCTCTCTGTATGGATGTATTTGTATTAATGGTACATTCTAACTATCCAATCAGATTGCTTAATTCACAATGCTATATTTCATACTCTCCTGCTACGAAGTGAACAAATGAATTGTCCAATCACGATTAGTTTTATGCTTTTCCTATAGCCTAGAGTCATGATGTTGTACCACTCTGCGTTAGGTCAGCAAGTGACTTACACTATCTTCAGGCCTCTGGCACTCAGTTGTGTAAATCCAGTATCGACATCCACGCAATTATGTAACCTACATATACATACATATATTTATTGTCATTAGACCACTGACTATTTTCGCATCATGCGAGCTTTCAATATTCTCCCTTGAACGCTCCATACGGAACGCTTCAACGTGCATGAATGTAGTTCTGTACAATTCTCGGCCATGCTGGAATGTTCAATATGCATCATGTGATGAGGAAACACTTAAGGTACTCAAGGGAAACATCTAGGGAAAAGTCCCATTCAATTCAAACGTTATGCTAACTTGATATCGTGAATCAAAACCATCATATACTGCAAGAATCATTAGCTCACATGATTACAATGTGACGAAAGGGGCAATCACCAACAAAAGCTAGTGCCTGAAATTAACTAAAACTAGCATAATAAAAGGTCTAAATAGTTGTTCAAGTAACTCAAAACAACATTTAATTGTCAGTAATCTCCAAAATGACAGACAGACAGATCGACAGACAGGACGGCTACAATATCCCTCTCGCACACGCAGGCTGAGGGTTAATTACATATCTTGTCTAAGTCAAATATATGTGGATACCATTATTTCTCAATGTACTTTACTTTATTCCTCCAAAATACAAAACCAAAAACAAACAAAACAAAAAACAACAAAAAACAACCAACAACAAACAGAAGAATAAATAACCCCCTCCTTCCCCCCACCCAGAAAACAAAACAACAAACAACAACAAACAAACAAAAACAACATCAAAGGCCAGTAAAATGTACCTAACCATGGATAAACCTCTTCTACTCAATATGGACATCTGAAATAGTCCTTCAGGGAAACTCAACATTCCAACAAAAGTGCTTCAGCCCAATCACAAGTCACATGAGAATGACCACTAGGGGAACTGAGGAGAGGCTGGCCAGTGAGTATCATAACTTCAGAATACGTGTTGGATGGAACACAGGGACAATAAGAATGTTGCCATTCGCATAAATGATCATCTAAATACACACACATAGATTTAGATATAGAACAGACTTCTCCATAACAATGTGGCTTTCTTTTGCTCATCCAAATGATCATCCTAAACTTCTTAGCCAAAACTTAAAACCTGATACATGTCACATATATTATCCACTGATAAAAAACCGACCAAAACAAAAAACAAAAAACAAAACAACAACTAACAAACTGTGTCAACTTAGACTTGATTTAGTATAACATTTGATCATGATTGATATTATATCAAGTATATTTCATAGCAGATATGTCGTTCAGTAACATTTTTCATTCTTGTACTTAAAAAAAAAAGGCTGATTAAAACTAGGTAGTATAGAACATACTCGCAGCAGACATTACACCATTGACAGAAGTCCTACAGACCACAGTTCAAACACTAATAAAACTTCTTCACTCTGACTTCAGGAAGGGTAAGGTGAAGGAAAGGAAGAGGTGGTGGGAAGGGAGAAGGGGAGAATATTATGAGCAAAGGTTCTTTTCTTGTAGTGTTCTATAAGAACAAGAACTATCTACAAGTCGCCTTATTTTCTTAGCATAGTAATGAGAATCTAATTATTGCACACCACAACTATGGAATTAGGATGTGGCTATGTCTCATATCCAAAACATACATCACCAGCTCATGTAGTCCGGCGTAGACAGACCCTGTACTGAACCGCTATGCTGGGAATGGGTTTGGGGACATGGCCAAATTTGTTCTGCCGCACATATATTACGGCGGTCAATTACCGTTAGCAAATTACCGGATAGAAATTCCTGTGCACATCAGCCACCCTTTCCAAAGCTAGGTTTAGCAATCATAGCTAATTTGTGGTAGAAATTCAGGTATAATTCCTTCCTCATTCCACCAGAACAAATTTGGTATGGCCATGTCTCCAGACCCTCCGCGCACTTTGAATGCTACGTGGGTCTGGCTATGCCAGACTACTACAGCTCATCAGATTATATTTAGGATACTAACACTTAAAAATTACCTTCCAGTCCTTTGGTTTAAGAAATGTTATTCTCCAGCTGTATAGCAGCACTGTTTGCAAATAAACGCAACTGTTTGCACCCTGCTCACACAGCAATTCAGCATGGTTAGAACATAGAAGATGAGCATATTGGGTCCAAAAAAACCCCTCTGGCAATGCATCCTGAAATACTCCACAAACAATAGCCCAGTCTTGTGCTTCGCCTTATCGAGCTTCCTATACATCGGGAAGTTCAGTGCCAACTAAGTGGAAGAGGTCGAATGGACACTCAGAGTAAGGAACAATAACATTTCTTGCAGATTAAACGTGAGCTTTAATGCTAGCCAGGCCAGACCCTTTACCGAACGCTCGTTTGCGTTAGGTAAAGGAGAACTCTGGCTAAAGGGCTACGGTTGTAAAAGGTGGTATTGTTCGTGACGATGCCAAACCACTTAACCTTTGTTAGGTAAAGTGTCTTTCAACTTACTGAAAAGGTTGTTGGAATGAAATACACTCAATTTATTTATTTATTATTATTATTATTATTATCTCGCCTCTCTCCAAAGGTCACAGATTATTATTATTATTATTATTAGCTATTATTATTAGCTACAACTACTATTATTTTATTTATTTATTTATTTATTTATTTTTTTAATCAGTTTATATTAATTTATATTTACTATTTTATCTAATTAATGAATAAATATGATGAATAAGTTACTACTATTATTATATTTTATGATTAGTTTATTTGTATAATTAATTTAGCTATTTGCTAAAATATAAATTAAGAAATAAAGAATGAATAAAATGAAATAAAAATAATTTTATGAAAGATAAATAACTAATTAGTAATTGAATAAATAATTGAGACCGTGGGTGCTGTGAGTCAAAAGTCTATGGCTTGTTGAAGGATGTGGGACACCGGCATAGTGGTGCAGACAGGAGACCCACGGGCTAGAGACTATCCTTTCCAGCATCTCTAAGTGGCTGTGCAGCGAGGAAACTGTGCCTCTGTCTTGGGAACGATCACCACCTAATCCTTAGTATTTATTTATTGAATAAATAAATAAAAATAAGTTAAAATACATGAGCATAGAAATCAAATGAATAAAAATAAATAAATATTTAAATGAATAAATAAAACAAATAAATGAATAAATAAATAAAATAAATACATAAATACAAGCATAGACAAATAAATAAATAAATAAATAAATATTTAAATGAATACATAAATAAGAGGAACGAGTGAATGAATGAAGAATAAAGATAGACCCACTAAAATTTGATGCTTTGTGTATCAAATATTTAAGGCATAGCTAGTGTTATACTACTGATATATGCACCTTTTTGTGTGGTGTATACCACTGGAATAAATGTACTGTTAAAACAGGAGGATTACTGAGTAATACACGAGTGTGTATACGTGTATACTAGAAGTATCAACACTCAAGTATAAGAATGCTATAACTTTGTAATATACATGATGTATTTGCGTGCTATAATTCAAGTATACACACCTGATTATAACAATGCTATAACTTTGTAATACACATGATGTATTTGCGTGCTATAAGTCAAGTATACACACCTGATTATAACAATGCTATAACTTTGTAATACACATGAGGTATTTGCGTGCTATAAGTCAAGTATACACACCTGATTATAACAATGCTATAACTTTGTAATACACATGATGTATTTGCGTGCTATAAGTCAAATATACACACCTGATTATAACAATGCTATAACTTTGTAATACACATGATGTATTTGCGTGCTATAAGTCAAATATACACACCTGATTATAACAATGCTATAACTTTGTAATACACATGATGTATTTGCGTGCTATAAGTCAAGTATACACACCTGATTATAACAATGCTATAACTTTGTAATACACATGATGTATTTCCGTGCTATAAGTCAAGTATACACGCTTGAATATAACAATGATATTTCAGTGATATACACATGTGGTAAGTATGAGTATACTACATGAATACATATTGTTAGTATAATAAAAGGATTACTTTAGAATACATATCATTTACATATGTGTATACCACTGAAATACACATGTGAGTATAACTCAATTATTCTAGTGCTATACACTTCCCAATACACATCAGTATTCTCTACTTTTTGCATGGTGTTAGATAACTTTCCCTGTACCGCATTTAAGCTTCGTCCAACGAGAAATAATAAGCAGGAAAGCCAGGTAAAGACACAATTAGCCTAGAATACGCCGCGCGCCACTCCACGTTTTGCCACTCAAAATGGCGACGTAGCAACTGTTGCTAAGTAAACGTCACTTCTACGTCACTTCCTGCATAACATATTACAAATAATGGAAAATTAATTAACGTAACTACAATTGAACACAGTAACTTCCATCAATGGTGATTCAATCAAAACTCGATCATTTCACTTTAGACAATTTGAAGTTACAAGTTGAAGTGATTAAATATCCCCACACTGGATTGTGTTAAGGCTATTTAACGAAGTTAAATGAGGTTAATGGCAGGAGCTGGGTTGCGGCGCCCACACCGGGAAGGTGTGGCGCACACGGGAAGCGCATGCTCACGAAGGCACACGTGGCCAGGAGTTACACGGGCTTAGTTACGAGAGCGAGTGCCAGGCAGGAACGCTACCAACTTTTGGTTTATACCCGTGTACAAATTAGCTGTTGTTTTTTGTTTTTTTTTGCCCCCTATGGATTCACCACCACAACCACCACCTACCACTCTGTCTGAAGGGAGGGAAGGTCCTCCTCCTCCTATGTTTACAGCCCAGCAGCTGGAATGGCTCATCCCCAGACTGGGACAGGCCCATCCTTCAGCCTGGAGGCACCCCACAGAGCACACCCTGGAGCAACCTGGGGACACAATGAACCCTGGTCTGGGACTAGATGGTTGGTCCGGTGGAACTAGTGCAGGAGTCACCATTTCCAACTCGAGCCTCACAGGTGAGCTACTGCAGGGTGGAGGTCTATGTCATCTTGGGTAGAGCAGGGTAACTACCATAGTCAAAAGCCCCCCTATATCCTAGTGAAAGCTGGTTCGGTAATTAGGTCTAAGTCATTTTCTCAAATGAAATTAGGGCCCTCATACGGCCAAGATTGATGTACCCCTCTAGACCTCTTCCATATTTTAATAAGGTCTCCTCAGTGCCCTGAGCGGCGATGTAGCCCCCGGAGCACCGGGCCACACCTGCAATACAACAATGTCCCCTCAGTACCCTGAGCGGCGACACAACCCCCGGAGCACCGGGCCACACCTGCAATACAACAATGTCCCCTCAGTGCCCTGAGCGGCGACACAACCCCCGGAGCACCGGGCCACACCTGCAATACAACAATGTCCCCTCAGTGCCCTGAGCGGCGACACAACCCCCGGAGCACCGGGCCACACCTGCAATACAACAATGTCCCCTCAGTGCCCTGAGCGGCGACTCAGCCCCCGGAGCACCGGGCCACACCTGCAATACAGTAATGTCCCCTCAGTGCCCTGAGCGGCGACACAACCCCCGGAGCACCGGGCCACACCTGCAATACAACAATGTCCCCTCAGTACCCTGAGCGGCGACTCAGCCCCCGGAGCACCGGGCCACACCTGCAATACAGTAATGTCCCCTCAGTGCCCTGAGCAGCGACACAACGTCCTGAGCACTGTGCAATTGATAATGTCTCCTCAGTGCCCTGAGTAGCGACACAGCCCCCGGAGCACTGGGCCATCTATGCCCCCTTAAAGTTTTTCACCTTATGCTGCTTATTATTGCAGGTCCCTTGCCGCCATCAGTGCCGACATTCTCAGCCACCCCACTGGACGCAGGTCCCAGCCTGCCCGCTACGGCAACCTCCCTACCGAGCACCTCGGTGCCCCTGTGGAGTACCGCTGCGACTGTGCCACCCCTGGGATCCAGAGGCCCCTATAATCCCATCGCACTAGTCTCCACCAGGGTTGCCAAGAGGATCATGGCACTGGAATTTGTGGAGATGGCGGAAGTGGTGGCAGAGGACAGTATTGTCCCCACTACGCGCTCCTCCGGGGCAACGCGCCCGCCAGTTACAAGCATATCCCTGTGGCTGGAGAGGTTCTCCGTTATGGCGGCGATCCTAGCGATCAGGTTCCCCGAGAAGGCACCCGAGTTTCTGGCATACCAAGCTTCAATCGTCCGTGCCGAGCGGAATTATGAGGGCTGCCAATGGGTGTTATACGACCGCCAGTACCGGAGGGAAGCACTCGCCCGAAGGGACCTAAACTGGTCAGTACCAAACACCCGGCTCTATAACGAAGCCTTTACAGGGCGAGCAAGAGCCATCCCTAGGTGCTCCTATTGCCTGAGCGATGACCACCTGGCCAATAATTGTCCTGTAAACCCGGGAGCAACGTCGAAGTGGGATGGACCTCACTCCTCTAATTCGCGTCCTTGCGCGTCGGAGCCGTGCAGAAACTTCAATGAGGGCAAGTGCCGGAGGGTAAACTGCCGGTATACGCATGTGTGCCTGAGCTGCCACGAGGCTCACCCGTGGGTAGACTGCCCACGAAGACGTCAGCCGGCAAAGACTGCAAGGTCTCGGTCCCCAACCCGACGATGGGGTGGCGGGAGCCAGCGCTTCTGACCAACATATGAACAAAAAATGAGTACTTATAATATATGTATTTTGAGTTGCTGCCGAAATTATGAAAGTGATTTGAGTTCTTGAAATCTATTCGGACTTGGTCGGGGCAATCGGGTGTGACATTGTTGGGACTGGGGCAGTTTGTTAGAGGGGAGGGTGGGGATTAGGGGGAGGGGGTCTTTATATAGTAGTTGTCTGGTCTAGCCGGGCAGCAGGCCAATAGTCAGATCACTCTTGCTATTCGGGCACTTGATCAGCCGTGGTGTCTTGTAGAATTGAAAGTAGACATTCAGAGTATCTTACCCCCGAGCCGTGCTCGACTAGACCAGGTAACTAGGGTTCCACCCCCATGGGGGTGTGACGGCCGGTGGCCACCTTAAATGTTTTACTACACCATTCTGCATGCTTGCAGGATGGTCCTCTCATTACGGGTACATGGCAGACCTACTCTGCCTGGATGCATGCAGGCCAGAGCAGGATCACCAGTGCAAGGAGCTGTCGGTCATCTCCACACCACTTCGTCTACATGAGTGGGAGAGAAGTCTGGTAAACCATCCAGACTCTGCCTTTGCGAGGTACATTTGCTCGGGCCTCAAGGAAGGGTTCAGAGTGGGGTACCGTCGCAACTACACTTTGAGCTCATCCAGCCACAACATGGAGTCAGCCACCCAGCACCCTGAGGTGGTTGACGAATACATACACAAGGAATGTGCATTGAGACGCATGCTAGGACCATTTCCGTCCACCGATCACCTTCCTCACCTTCACATCAGCCGTTTTGGTGTGATCCCAAAAGGCCACAACACGGGCAAGTTCCGGCTCATAACAGACCTTTCCTCCCCCACGGGACGCAGTGTCAATGATGGTATTGACTCAGAACTTTGCTCCCTGGTATACACCAAGGTTGACGAGGTGGCGGCGCAAGCCGCGGTCAGGGGAAGAGGTGCTCTACTAGCAAAGGTTGATATCGAAGCAGCGTACCGCCTGATTCCGGTTCACCCGCAAGACCGGATCCTCCAGGCTGTACAGTGGAGAGGTAACACCTTTGTGGATCCGATGCTGCCCTTCGGATTGCGATCTGCCCCGAAAATTTTCAATGCAGTAGCAGACGCTCTTCAGTGGCACCTCACTCAGGCAGGTATCGAGGTTCTGTTCCACTACCTCGATGATTTCATAATGGTGGCTCCTCCCAACTCCCATCTCTGTCGGGCATGGCTGCAGATCTTGACCCGGAAATGTGACCGGCTAGGTGTCCCAATTGCAGCCCACAAGACGGAGGGACCGTCTACTGTGGTGTCTTTCCTGGGTATCACAATCGACACTGCGAAGGGAGAGCTGCGCCTCCCGGAAGATAAGCTGTCTCGACTCCGAGATCTTCTTGAGGAATGGAGGTCAAAGAAATGTTGTACTCGGAAAGAGCTGGAGTCACTAATAGGGCTCCTAAACCACGCCTGCAAAGTAATCAGGGCAGGACGATCATTTCTGAGGCGGATGATTGACCTCTTGTACGCTGTCCATCGTCCCCCAGCCAGTAGGATCCCAATCAGACTGAGCCAGAGCTGTAGAGCTGACCTGGCATGGTGGGGGGAATTCCTTAGCAAATGGAATGGTATCTCATTCCTCGATCCACCATCCTCCCTCCCAAAGATCCATCTATATACCGATGCGTCAGGTTCCTGGGGTTGTGCTGCCTGGTGTGGGGAGAACTGGCTACAAGTGCGTTGGGATACACGGGCAGAGTCCCTCTCAATAGCTGAGAAGGAGCTGATTCCCATTGTCCTGGCATGTCAGGCATGGGGAGCAGACTGGAAGCGCTGCCAGGTCGTCTGCCACTGTGACAATCAGTCCGTGGTTGCTGACCTGAAGTCCCGGACAACAAAGCACAAGGGAATGATGCGTTTGTTGCGTGTAGTGGTCTTTGCTGAGGCCAGTTTCAGGTATTCTCTTTTCCCGCTTTATATTGATACCAAGTCGAATCACTTGGCGGACAGCCTGTCACGTAATGATGCCAAGGGGGGGGGGCTTTTGGTCGGTACCCCAACCAAATGCCTTGGGCCACCAGGCCCCTATGCGCAGCGCAATCTGCGAAAAAGGGGCCTTCCCCCCAAAGCGGGGGATGTCTTAGCATGAAAGGGGTTGGGTTTAACACACCTCTGCACTGACCGGTGGGTAGCCAGCCCAGTTCCTGCCAAAGATGAGGTTGATAGGAAATGATACACAACATTACCTCTGGTTAGCGACTAGAGTAACTACAATTGAACACAGTAACTTCCATCAATGGTGATTCAATCAAAACTCGATCATTTCACTTTAGACAATTTGAAGTTACAAGTTGAAGTGATTAAATATCCCCACACTGGATTGTGTTATTGCAGGATAATAGGAGCTATTTCTATTCGTTCCAGTAATATCTAATCAGTATCATCAAGTTACACTGTAATGAGTTATTGCGCAAGTCAAAATTATTTAAGCCAGAGGTTAAAGTAGCTATTTATGGAACACCAAGACATGACTCCAGTGATCCACAAGATAGGAAGGCTGTTATGAGTTTAATAGTAGGTTAAATCATGTCTATAACTATCTCTTGATTGTATAAGACTTTTATGTTTGCATTACTGAGTTTTACCTGCAATGCTAATGTTTGTGATAAATGATTTGATAAAGCTGATAAAAACTAAGCTAAAGAATGTACAGGAAAAACACTGGAATTATTTATCACATGATTTGTGTAGTTCGATCACCTATATCTTGCACTTTTTCGAAACTGGTCTAATTCCTCAAGTGCAAGATAGACATTAGCTATCCTGTAATCTGTCCTCCTACACTTTTCCTGAAAGCTCAGGAAATGGAAGGACAGACTGCTATGATAGGATGCACTATATGTAGGAAAATCCATTTCCCCCCAGCAATGTTTAAGAACATTGGCTGCATGATACACACAGTGTTAACTTTTGGGAGCACTTTAGAATACATTATAGCAATGTCACGCATTGTGGCACAATGTCGCATAAGTAAGAAATGAGTCCAATCAATTTGTGGATTGACCCCACACTTCTGGCAGGACTTGCTACAAAGCGGTAAGTCCTATGAAACTATGAGGTATAGTAAACAATAGACTTTGAAAACAATATAGTGAGTGATATAATGAATAACTGTGCTGAATGCAAGATGATACAAGTTAGATTAGAGCATTAACAGTTACTGTCCAAAATTATAGTCGTCACTATCTAGATGATTATGAGAATTTGAGTAATTCAGTCTTCTACATTCTCCACATGCGGGGGTACACTCCAAGTCATGCCTCCTACAGGTGTACTTCTGTGAAGAATAGCCTGTTTTACAGTTGCATCTAATATGTTCAATAGATCTTTATGTGCTGGTGGTATGTCAGTATTAAAAGGCATTACAGTAGTTGGTTATTGGTGCCAATCCCATTTCCTTGGGTCCAAATTTTCCAATTTCCAATCCACACATGAATTTGACAAGATGTGGACTTAGCTGCTCCATAAAATATGTGGCAACTCCCTTGCATCAACATATTTGCAGCTTTAAAACACCTTTTCTTGACATTTATTGAAGTGTGTAAAGCATTTAAATTTTCCCCTGGGTCCACTCTCTTCAGCTTTGATGATATAATCTGTATGCACTGTATCTGTCAAAAAAAAAACCCATCTGCAATTTTTCAGAGTTCATTGCTATTGCACTGAATTTAAAAGATGAAGCAGCCTTCCCAATACCATACAATCTAGACGTATCACATCTTGTAGTATCATGAATAAACAATAGCTTTGAGAAGATACTTAATTCAAGTTTTTCCTTAGATTTTTTTATGTTCCAATGTTCCTAGCATTTGACTTTAGTTCGGGTCAGAAATACAAGAAGAGTAGTAAGAATAAATCAGTCTCTTCTCCAACCAGAACTGAATTCATACTCTTGGAAGAGTAGATTGTAATAATAATAAAAAAGTACACCAGCATTACTATACTTGCATGAGCAATTGAGCAACCTGCTTTTTCAAGCTGGGAACTAAGAATTTAAAGGAAGTTTTGTTTATTTACTTTGTTACTTAGAAATTGATTTTTTCAGAGTAAAACTGTTTGTAGATTCAATGCTACAGTTGGTCCAGTTCCATGGGTACACCTTCTATGTCACATCTTTGACACTGGACCATTGCTATAACCATAAAACAAAACTACCATAGCTTCGCCATACTTTTTCAGGACATAATTCACATATCTATTACAAACACTTCCAAAGGCTTCTCCTCTAGTCCATGGTATACGATGCGACAGAGACCTTCCATCAAGCACATAATGTACAGGGTGAAGAAGTTATTTGTTTTCAAACTTAACCTGCTTCCAAATAGCATCAACTATAGCTAAGTTTGTTAGCTTCCCATGGGAGAGTTAAGGGTGCAGTACCACCGGAACCTGCGGTAATTAAGCGATTCAGTAGAATACCACAAAACCCGCCCGTAACTCGATCCAATTTACTCTCCGCGAACTGACTATTGTACGCGACTCGCGCACAATTTGAACACGTACCAATTAACTGTACCTAACAATTTACCACAAAGAGCTTCCATCAAAGGACTACCAGTACTGTAGGGCAGAAGCAGCAGTGTAGATAATAATATTTGTTCACTTTCTAAAAAATATTACTAAACAATATTATAAAATCATAACTCCATAGTAGCAGGGCCATAATCAAATACAATATGAAATGAACAAAATCAAAGGTTCTGAAGTATGCAATACTATCAAGGAGCTGTGCCTTCTCATTGACCTCTCTACTGGAGTGCCATGTCCTCTCTTCTAAATAACCAGGATGTAGTATTCTTCCCTTCAGGAGGCATGACTTCTTAGGAGAGCCGAAGGTCTACTATTCTCTCCTCTGGAAAACAAGGAAGCCATGTCTTCTGCTCTTTTGTTGTGAACCTGCCAGTTGTACCCTAGAACCAAGGAGTTGTGCCTTCTCATAATGGGAGCTCATCTATTTCTATGAAGAGCATGCCAGCACCTGTTGAGGTAGATTAGACATAGCAGGGATTTTTTTAGAAAAATTGCTAAGGGGGGGCAAAATAGAGATTTTTGTTAGCAAGGGGGGGCATACATGTGTCAGAGTGCATGCATTAATTGTGTGTGTGCCTGTATTAATTATTAATTATTAATGTGTGTGTGCCTGCTTAAGTGTGTGTGTGCCTGCTTAAGTGTGTGTGTGCCTGCATGATCCAGCTTTCGATTCCTGTTGGGACAGCATCTGTGGAACGAAGCTTCTCCCAAATGAAGATGATCAAAACAAGGCTAAGGAGTCGTCTTGGAGAACAAAATCTAGCTCACCTGATGAGAATAGCAATAGAAATGCCTGAAGAACTTCCAGATGACATTGTAGAAAGTGTAATCGATATTTGGAACAGAAAGACTAGACGTATTGCTGTATAAATGTATTGCTGTATAAACGTATTGCTGTATAAATACACTTATATTTTGCTTAAATAAAATTGTTTGTTGCCTAATAATTAGACTAATGGATATAATAATTAAAAAAAATGCAGTACATAGTCACACAGGTCTATTTAGAATAATGAAATTTCATTTCAAATGCTCAAGGGGGGGCACAAAATCCTCTAGGGGGGGCGAATGCCCCCCCCTGCCCCCCCCTAAAAAAAACCCTGCATAGTACTATGATCTAAAATTTGATTCAGGTCTTATTATTTTTAATAAATCAATAAAATAATAACTGATAATAAACAGCCTAATTGATAAATATATATTATTGTAGAAAGAAAATAACATTAGTAAATAAAAGTAATAATTCACATTTTTCTTTTAATGGTGTGCAAATATCGTATATAGCTATATTTATTATTCATCAGTCACAACAGTAACAGGGATAGAAAAAAAATAGCTCCTGAGAAGTTGAAGTTAACACACTGAAACTGCTTCTAACTTCTACCCGCTACACCAACCTTCTATCAAGCTCTCCAAAGACACCAAAGCAGATTCTTCCTTCCAAGTCGCAGCTGTGAGCCGTGATATATCTATTCTAAACGAGTGACTCCAGGCGCCATTAATACACCGCCGCTTCTTCATCGTCTAGGACCCATCAGTACATTCCAGAAGTCTTGTACTCTTCCCCGCGGGCCTCACTCGCACAGTAACTCTTCTTCTGTGTTTGCTTACCAGTTCTAATTAGAGCCGCCACCACCCGGAATTTTGCCCACAATAAATTGCGCGCTCAGAGTTGGGGGGCGGAGTTGAAGAATCAAATGAATACGAATCAATAGTTAGCTTTGGTACCTAAAAATCGATATTCAGAAGTACTGGATGGCCAGAATGAACTCATATTTTGTACACGGGGTACCAGCCACATTTAAAAAAACATTACAACGAGTTTTTTCTTTTAAATAGGATACAAAAAAAATAATATAAAAATATTTAAACAAATGGAAAACGAATACTAATATCAAAAATACGGCGTTGTAATGTTGTGGGGAAGCCCCTAGGCTACCGCTGGGAAAAAAAATCGACTTCGTAACTGCAACGGTCGCCCCTTTATTTCGCTGAATAGCCGTAAGGTTTGTACCGTTGTTTCTCCGTTCCTGGTCGGTCTTTTTTCTTGAAACTTGGTTTATAAGAGCTGTCTGTTGGTGTCTGTTTCAACTGCAACAACAAAGTAAGCATACATTGAACAGACAACGAGAAATAAATACCACTTGAAACCGCAGCGCTAAACCGCAGACGGAGGAGTTATGCTATATATTTATTTCTCGTTGTCTGTTCAATGTATGCTTACTTTGTTGTTGCAGTTGAAACAGACACCAACAGACAGCTCTTATAAACCAAGTTTCAAGAAAAAAGACCGACCAGGAACGGAGAAACAACGGTACAAACCTTACGGCTATTCAGCGAAATAAAGGGGCGACCGTTGCAGTTACGAAGTCGATTTTTTTTTCCAGCGGTAGCCTAGGGGCTTCCCCACAACATTACAACGCCGTATTTTTGATATTAGTATTCGTTTTCCATTTGTTTAAATATTTTTATATTATTTTTTTTGTATCCTATTTAAAAGAAAAAACTCGTTGTAATGTTTTTTTAAATGTGGCTGGTACCCCGTGTACAAAATATGAGTTCATTCTGGCCATCCAGTACTTCTGAATATCGATTTTTAGGTACCAAAGCTAACTATTGATTCGTATTCATTTGATTCTTCAACTCCGCCCCCCAACTCTGAGCGCGCAATTTATTGTGGGCAAAATTCCGGGTGGTGGCGGCTCTAATTAGAACTGGTAAGCAAACACAGAAGAAGAGTTACTGTGCGAGTGAGGCCCGCGGGGAAGAGTACAAGACTTCTGGAATGTACTGATGGGTCCTAGACGATGAAGAAGCGGCGGTGTATTAATGGCGCCTGGAGTCACTCGTTTAGAATAGATATATCACGGCTCACAGCTGCGACTTGGAAGGAAGAATCTGCTTTGGTGTCTTTGGAGAGCTTGATAGAAGGTTGGTGTAGCGGGTAGAAGTTAGAAGCAGTTTCAGTGTGTTAACTTCAACTTCTCAGGAGCTATTTTTTTTCTATCCCTGTTACTGTTGTGACTGATGAATAATAAATATAGCTATATACGATATTTGCACACCATTAAAAGAAAAATGTGAATTATTACTTTTATTTACTAATGTTATTTTCTTTCTACAATAATATATATTTATCAATTAGGCTGTTTATTATCAGTTATTATTTTATTGATTTATTAAAAATAATAAGACCTGAATCAAATTTTAGATCATAGTACTATGTCTAATCTACCTCAACAGGTGCTGGCATGCTCTTCATAGAAATAGATGAGCTCCCATTATGAGAAGGCACAACTCCTTGGTTCTAGGGTACAACTGGCAGGTTCACAACAAAAGAGCAGAAGACATGGCTTCCTTGTTTTCCAGAGGAGAGAATAGTAGACCTTCGGCTCTCCTAAGAAGTCATGCCTCCTGAAGGGAAGAATACTACATCCTGGTTATTTAGAAGAGAGGACATGGCACTCCAGTAGAGAGGTCAATGAGAAGGCACAGCTCCTTGGATCCCCTTGATAGTATTGCATACTTCAGAACCTTTGATTTTGTTCATTTCATATTGTATTTGATTATGGCCCTGCTACTATGGAGTTATGATTTTATAATATTGTTTAGTAATATTTTTTAGAAAGTGAACAAATATTATTATCTACACTGCTGCTTCTGCCCTACAGTACTGGTAGTCCTTTGATGGAAGCTCTTTGTGGTAAATTGTTAGGTACAGTTAATTGGTACGTGTTCAAATTGTGCGCGAGTCGCGTACAATAGTCAGTTCGCGGAGAGTAAATTGGATCGAGTTACGGGCGGGTTTTGTGGTATTCTACTGAATCGCTTAATTACCGCAGGTTCCGGTGGTACTGCACCCTTAAGTGATCCAAAAGTACTGCTTGATGAGTGCACAAGTCATATCTGAAGATAGATGCAGAATTTTCGATGGATCCACTTGTAGCTAACAAGCTGAGTCTCTGCAAGATAGCAAGTTGTGAATCTACTTGCACACACTCATCATCAATTTTTAAGCTACTCTTGACCAATGTGATTGCTTGCTTTCTTTTAATGTTTGTTACCCTTTTCCCAACCATTTGACTTGAGAATCAATTGTCTGACTTCTCCTGCTGCATCAACATATGGAATCATGTGCAGTTAACCTGGACGCAAGTCCTCAAAGTGAAGGATCAAACTAAAAGGATTCAGATAACTTAGAGTGTTTAGAATTTTGTAGGTGTTTTCTGTATCACGTCTTTTTCAAGACTGTGTGGAATCTTTGTGTTGCTCACTGGTATTACAGCAGACTCCAGTAAGTTCTTGCATTGAATGGGTTGTGCCTGCACAGCAGGCAGGCATAGACAAAACCCATACAAGACGTTGCATTTCTGCCATACCATAGTTTTGATACTTTTCATGAGAACCTATAGTGTCCTGCCCAATAGCGATCACTTTGATGTACCACATGAAAGCCATTAAGAAGCTGCAGTGGACATCAGGATGACTTTCTGGTAGTTTCTGCATCTTCTGGAAGTACATGTAGGCAGACTTTGCATATAAATTGTGACCTGATGCTGCAAACTGAGCCTGTGGAAAGAAAAACTTGGAACTTGACACAGAAGACCTCCTTTGGATTGACCTGTCTCCTCATTCTGAGACAGCTTATGAATTGTGGTAAGAGTTTGCATACCAGAATACAATATGCCAGGATATTCCCACATCAGGTGAGGCAGTAACCAGTTCATATGGTACATTGCAGTTTTCTTTTTCTAATTACAAGAGGAATTATTTGATTATATAACTTGTGTAGCTCTCTTTCACCTACGACCACATACAGTTTAATGAATGAAACTATTCACTACTTTGTATGGAGCAGTGCACGCCACACATCTGCATTGCTGTTACCCTCATTCTTGCATCCACAGCAGATTAACTCTGTAAAAAATGAAATAAGCTGTAGCTATATATATAAAAGACAAGTTTATGCACTCAGACTTCTTTTGGGGCTTATTTCAGTAGCAGGTAGGCTATTATGGGTCGAGTTCATGAGAATTAGGGAATAGATGGAAAATTTGAAGAACAATCTATTGAGCCCTACCTGTGCTGCACTACTCTTGTTCTGCTCCTACCTGTGGGTAGGGAGTGCCAGATTGTACTCAAAAAGTTTAGAGTTGTTCTTTTTTATTATTCTAAAAAAAACGTTATTATTCCAGAAAACCATAATATAACACTCACATTATTCAAATTGTAAACAAGTGAAATATAGCTACTGCATAATTGCAGTAGAAAGTTGAGGTGTCATAAAAGTCAGTTCTCACCAGTGACTACCAACCATTGTTTTAAATTAATATGGAAGATTCAATGTATAATCTTCCAGCGTAAATGTTTGTATTTCAGTAAAACTGTGATAAACTTGTTTGCCTTCCTTTTCTACCACACAAAACATGGGTCCCTGAGTGAGAGAAATGCCTCCAGCTGCTGCTTTGAATTCTTCCCATAATGCTTGAAATTCAACATAAAATTCTCAACTTTATAAAAAATACAAAATAATGTTATCACTCATATGTCTATATACTTGTTGTGGGGCCACTCCCACATAGCCGTAAAGGACAGAGCTGAGACAAGTCCATAGAGAGCATTTTAACTACTGGAATATTAACTTGTGCATATTTGTGTTGTGGTTGTGTAGCTTAAGATGTGAACTAAGTATTCATTAATTGATGTTTATTGTTCATCGTAAAAGAATTGTAGTTGTGTCCATCTAATTTGTGTCTATAAAAGTTCTGAGTTACTCATAACCTTTTGGGAGTCCTTGTATCATGTCAGTCTGTAATAAGAATTTTTAACTTAAAGATGTTTGTGCAGAGTTGCTACCTAGTATTCTACGCAACACGAATTGTGGACCCACACTTGTATTGGAGTATAACAATTGAAGTTTTGGTACAATCTTCAATTGCAGAGGTTTTGCTGTTCTGAAAGTTTTCTAGCAATGATAAAACTCACTCTGCAACTGCAGAGTAAGGCTGTACTAGAGTATCAGTTGGCAAGCAGCAGAAATATGCAATGCAACTCCCTCACTTCATCAGGTACATTATATCCAAATGCTGCAGCTACTGGTGCTACCATCGGCTTCAAGGTCGGTCAGCCTCTATTTCCTCTACAAAGCTATCAGCATCACTTTCACACTCAGCCATTCCAGTTGTGGTTGTGAGTTTTATCAAGCAGTTGATAATAAATTGTCAACTATTGTATCATGAAACTCACATCCACTGGCCTACACATTCACACCTAGCTACACTGACAACAAAACCTGCACTATTCATATCAGCAGCTCTGATAGAGCACGAACAGGTCTTAAATGTCCCGATTATGCTGATTCTTATATTTACCTCATACTTCTCTGCTGTGCATGCTAAAAAAATAACAATATTTATTGACCCCTTAGCTTCCTCAAAGTTGCTGCCTCCAGAGAAGTCTGGTTGAACTTGTTGAATACGTCGGAAATCTGAACTGAGAGGGGAGAGTCGTTGAGAATGAAATAATCTGTTCATAATCTGTTCAAGTATGCGTGAAGTAAAGGGTTTACATGTAAATGAATTAGGCAAGATGTACACAACTGGGAACATATAGCTCAATCTATGGATAGGATTAGAAAGAAAGAAATAGAGTGTGAATTACATTGTAGTGAGATAAAGTGTATGCGTCACAATATATGGATTGAAAGGTCCATAACACAATTGCTTGTAAAGTTCTTGACTGGGAGTCTCCATTCTCTGCTCCCAGTATGTTAAGAGGATAGTGGTATCACTCAGTGTCTTGACTGCTCCTTCTTTAGTTGCCAAAATTGAGGACCCGGCAATCCCTCTTGAACAGGTAAGTTCCAGACTCTCGGGACAGGCTGCTACTAGTACTGCTACAGTGTGGTCGGTTGTGCTGTTTCAGTTGCCTCATCCTCTCAGCTTGTGACTGCATGCCGCCACCTCCAAATGTATCTATCACATTGCAGAGTACTTGCACTGAAACAGGCCCTGCCATCCTTTCCATTAAACTATCCTTAAAATAGCAAGAAGAAACTTATAAAAAAAACATTATTACATCACACATATATTCATGTGATACATGTACATACTGGCTAAGTATGAGAATGTTGTACAGTAATACCACCAATTGTCTGGTGAGACAACAGATAGAATTTCCCATCACTTTTGAAATTTATTAACCCTCCGCGTGCATATGCAAGAGGGTTATAGTAGTCGTCCTGTCTGTCTGTCTGTTTGTCACACTCTGATTGTGGAGATTACTGACAATTAACAGTTGATTTAGGTATGAAGGTATGAACTTACTCAGAACAAAGATTTAGGACCTTTTATTGTGTTTTTTTTTTATTTCAGGCTAATTGGTGAGAAAATGCAAAGATTTCAGCTTTGCATAGTTACCAGCTTTTATGAGTAATGCCCCCTAGCATCACATCATAATCACATGAGCAAATAATCTCTTGCAGCCAGCAGTGTCGTTTGCTTATGCTCAGGAAAGTTAAAGGGGTCGAAAGAAGTAAAGTTTCGCATTGAAAATGTATACCGGTGAGTGTTTCTGGCTAATTTAGCTTCTTCTCTTATGAAGACAGCGCTTCCATATACCATTTTCATTGCTTGATTTAGATTGATACATTGCTTGTATTTTTTTTAGAAGATTATATTGTAATAGCTAGGTAGTGTTTAATAGTGTTGAGGGTTCGCGCCTTTGGTGCTTCATTAATTTAGCAGCCTTTATGTTTGTAGTCACATGACTGTGCACCAAATAATGGGGGTACTTTGCCTCCCATAACCTTCCTTGATGATTAGAGAAGAGCAATGACATAAGGGTACTTTTCAGATGCTGTCACATAAATATATGCTTTCAGCTATTATGAATATTTCAATGATTTGACTGTAGGACACGCCTATATAAATTGGTGGAGACTCATACGAATTCCTAAGAAAAATTGGTGGCTAAACAGGACAGTTATGAACTGTAATCACTCCTTAATTTAAACAAATATACTCACAATTATGATCACAATTTCTTCTCAATCAGAGAAAGCCAAATACCAGTAAGTTTGCTTCATGATGAGCCTATAAGTTTGAAAAATGCTGCTTTTTGTCTCGGTTGCTCAAGCGAACAAAAAGCTAGCCCGAGTTAGTTGTAACTGTTTACATGAGAAATCTTCATCAATGCTTATGGACACCATTGAGAATATCACACTCAGTGAGGATTGTGACCTTCACTATAATCACCATAGCAAGCCTAAAAGAAGAAAGGTAAATAGGGTCATTGAGTTAATAAATACATTACAAAAAATCATTTTCACCTTCGCTAGTCTGTCGCTGTCATATGGAAGTTACCTGATGAGTTCAACTGAAATAAAATAAAATATATGATAAATTTATTACACTCATTATTATTAGTAATAGTATAAAAATACCAGTGTTGTATATCATGACGTAATTCCAGAAATAATTAACAATAACAACAGTACTAATATTCACACCTATTGAACATTGACCCCTACATAAACTATATATGCAGACTGACCTGGTAATGAAAACAGTCAGCTCAGAACGAGTCTGTCAGCTTTATATTCAAAATCTCATCTAAATATGATGAGCACAAGATGCCCGGATGAGATCCACGTTTATACTTCAGACCCATGAGGACTTCAAGTGAAAAAGTTAGAATTAGCTAGAATCCTATGGATCATTATTGGTTGATGATATCAAGTCCACTCCACACTAAAAAATTTTAGTAAGAATTTACAGTTAAACCTATAAACAGTAAGTAGTACAAAATATGTAATATCTTCATCTGTTATAACTATCTGTGTCCCATATTTTATATATCAAATATTGTAGCTAAATCACCAGGGATGTAAGAAGGAGGGGGTGGTTTCAGTGTTACCAAAGTAAAATCACACACATTTTACATAACTGTGCTCATTCCACATTCATTTGCAATTACATGTATGTTTAAAATTTTGAACCAATAAACTGGAACATTCAATTCTACAAGAACATTTAGTTTACATCAACACTATCTATGTCTATTATTTCCACTTTATAGTCTATATTATTGATTAACGTTTCTTTCTGTAATTAATTTAAAAGAGATAATCACGTGTATTGGCTCTAGTTATAGAAGGCTATAATAACTGTGCATTCTATTCATGTTTGGTTTTTTTCACGTGGAATTGATTCATGCATATTATTAATTTGAAAGGGGGATTCACGTGAATTCCTACTGCCTATGCCACGAGATAAATCAGGTGCCTTACAAAATTACACTACTAAAAATCTTCATAGCTATTGTATACTTGCCCACATATATTTTTAACTTGACTTATAATTTCAAGGTTACACCATGCAATGATCTAAAAAATGGTATTCAATTTGAAAAATAAAAAAAACTGTATTGGAAGGGGACAAGGGAGATAAAAATGTAAACTAGTCCTTCTGCTTCAACCCTCACTCATATTCCCTGGTATAATAATAATTATATAACAATCAAAATAGTCCGATGTCATTTCAAATAAACAAATCATTTTTTTAAAAACTCACTTTTCGGCTCCCAGTTTTTGTTTACATCATATTAGCAGCTTGTACACAACACTATGCACTGCAAAACAGACTGAACAACAGAAACAACAATAAGATTCAATCATATTAACCATACTACTTGCAATAAGATGGTAAATGGTAGTTATGCCAAGCGGCCGCTTACCTCTAATAAAATTGCTGCTGTTAAAATGAAAAAATTCTGATTTCCTAGATTCACCAGAAAGTGTCACTTGTTAGTCGTTCCAATAAGTTCCTTCGTCAATATATTCCGCACATTATAAATGCACAATTTGGTAGATACTCATGAGGTTTTAACATTTCTTCGTTCTTAGTATCGTCATCTAGGTATACCCAATCATTTGGTATAAATACTCTCTTTAACCTAGTGCATTGCTGTAGAGTACGAGCTATGCACTGAATGTCTGAATACCATATAAAGTTGTGTCCAAGTTCTAGTGTCTCTAAATTCTGGCAACATTGAAGTCCTTCTGCAAGATGAATAGCCCCCAATCCTGAGAGTAAGTTATAGTTTAGGCGAATTGTACAAAGTCTGCTACACTGTTGTAGGGCAATGCCTAGGTTACTTGCACCTCTGTCTCCAATCCTATTATCACTGAGGTTGAGTAGGGTGAGCTGATTACAAGTCCGCAAACAGCTTGCAAGAGCCTTAGCCCCATTATCTTCAATGTAATTACATGCCACAGAAATCTCTGTGATATTGCATCTAAGATTTCGGCGAATAGCCTCTACTCCTAAATCTCCAATATAATTATTACTGATATCAAAGAATCTTAAATTATTACACCATCTCAAACCTCTAGAAAGACAGACTGCCCCTACATCACGCAATTCGTTATGAGATAGATCGAGAGTGACAACATTTTCTCCATGTTCTTCTAGAAGACTAGCAATAGCTAAACATCCTTGAGCCGATATACCATTTGAAGCTAGACAGATTGTTTGTAACTTGCTATTATTCTTCAACGATTCACAGATAGCCTCTGTCCCAGTATCTTGGATGTTATTATGAGACAAGTCAAGTTCACACAATGACTGCCTCGCTTGAAGACGCTTTGCCACAGCTAGAGCTCCCTCTACTCCTATATTGTTGTGTCCTAGATTTAGAGTCAGTATTTGATGTGAGATTCCTTGCAGACTTTGGCATAAATATGTCATTCCTTGAGGTCCTATGGAGTTGTGGCTAAGATTTAATGATAAAAAACTTGTGATCACTTGTTGTTCTAGTAGACTAGCAATAGCTAAACATCCTTGAACCCCTATGCTATTTGAGGCTAGACAGAGTGTTTGTAACTTGCCATTATTCTTTAACGATTCACAAATAGCCTCTGTCCCAGTATCTTGGATGTTATTATAGGACAAGTCAAGTTCACACAATGACTGGCTCGCTTGAAGACACTTTGACACTGCTAGAGCTCCCTCTTCTCCTATATTGTTATTTCCTAGATTTAGAGTCAGTAATTGATGGGAGATTTCTTGCAGACTCTGACATAGATATGCTGTTCCTTCAGGTCCTATGGAGTTATGGCTAAGATTTAATGACGAAAAACTTGTGATCACTTCTGGTCTTAGTAGACTAGCAATAGCTAAACATCCTTGAACCCCTATGCTATTTGAGGCTAGACAGAGTGTTTGTAACTTGCCATTATTCTTTAACGATTCACAAATAGCCTCTGTCCCAGTATCTTGGATGTTATTATAGGACAAGTCAAGTTCACACAATGACTGGCTCGCTTGAAGACACTTTGCCACAGCTAGAGCTCCCTCTACTCCTATAATGTTGTGTCCTAGATTTAGAGTGAGTATTTGCTGTGAGATTCTTTGCAGACTCTGACATAGATATGCTGTTCCTTCAGGTCCTATGGAGTTGTGGCTAAAATTTAATGACGAAAAACTTGTGATCACATCTTGTTTTAGTAGACTAGCAATAGCTAAACATCCTTGAACCCCTATGCTATTTGAGGCTAGACAGAGTGTTTGTAACTTGTCATTATTCTTTAACGATTCACAAATAGCCTTTGTCCCAGTATCTTGGATGTTATTATAGGACAAGTCAAGTTCACACAATGACTGGCTCGCTTGAAGACACTTTGCCACAGCTAGAGCTCCCTCTACTTCTATATTGTTGTGTCCTAGATTAAGAGTCAGTATTTGCTGTGAGATTCCTTGCAGACTCTGACATAGATATGCTGTTCCTTCAGGTCCTATGGAGTTATGGCTAAGATTTAATGACGAAAAACTTGTGATCACTTCTGGTCTTAGTAGACTAGCAATAGCTAAACACCCTTGAACCCCTATGCTATTTGAGGATAGACAGAGTGTTTGTAACTTGCCATTATTCTTTAACGATTCACAAATAGCTTTTGTCCCAGTATCTTGGATGTCATTATTAGACAAGTCAAGTTCACACAATGACTTGCTCGCTTGAAGACACTTTGCCACAGCTAGAGCTCCCTCTACTCCTATAATGTTGTGTCCTAGATTTAGAGTCAGTATTTGATGTGAGATTCCTTGCAGACTCTGACATAGATATGCTGTTCCTTCAGGTCCTATGGAGTTGTGGCTAAGATTTAATGACGAAAAATTTGTGATCACATCTTGTTTTAGTAGACTAGCAATAGCTAAACACCCTTGAACCCCTATGCTATTTGAGGATAGACAGAGTGTTTGTAACTTGCCATTATTCTTTAACGATTCACAAATAGCTTTTGTCCCAGTATCTTGGATGTTATTATAGGACAAGTCAAGTTCACACAATGACTGGCTCACTTGAAGACACTTTGCCACAGCTAGAGCTCCCTCTACTCCTATAATGTTGTGTCCTAGATTTAAAGTCAGTATTTGATGTGAGATTTCTTGCAGACTCTGACACAGATATGTTGTTCCCTCAGGTCCTATGGAGTTGTAGCTAAGATTTAGAATGTGAACATTGTCCCACAAAATATAATTACTTATCAGCTTCATACTATCTGCTGTGATTTTCATGTCTATGAAAGATACGGAGTATAAACCAGTGAACATTGGCAACATGTTTATTACATGTTTGGTACCTTCTACACTATTACTGCAAGATTGTAGGTGAAGTGTATGTAATGTCCTCAGTGTAGATAATGGAGGAGACAATTCATTTATGAGATCATATAAACGAGCAAATCCTTTGTCACCAATACAGTCAGAGATATCCAGGGTATAAAAACATTTGCTGATATTTTCTCTGTCTAGCTTTGCTATGAAACTGTCTGAAATAGGATTTCCAAATAAAAAAAGATTGAAGTTGTCTTTATTAATGTTCACAAGCTTTATAGCTCCCTCGTCACCAATCTTGTTAAATCTCAGGTCAAGATAATTAAGATTATAGCAACCTTTGATGGCGCCAGCAATAGCTACAGCTCCTTCATCTCCAATATCATTCGCTACTAGTTTTAACACTTCCACACTAGAGTTGTATTGGAGTCCTTCTGCTAACAGAGCAGCTTTCTCATCATTCAGGTTGCAATTAAACATATTCAAGTGAGTACATAAACATGTGTCATGTTCAAAATCATTATTATGCAAACACAATTGATTCCATTTAAAATGATATGATATTAATAATATTTCTGCTCTTGTAAATGTCATATTTGTATATGAAGAAAATGGATGACAGTACACAGAATCAAGTGCTGTAGTGGGTGAAGTACTATTGCTACCCTCGCAAGAAAAAATTCTAAATTTACAAAAATTTTCCATATAAATTGCCTCTGAAGGGAGTGTATCTTCAAAACATATCACTTCCATATTAGAATGGCTCATGAAATCTATAACATCTGGATCCCATATGTTACTACAAAACAAGTAACAATTGGGACATGCCTTCATAAGGTTTAATACAGACTCATCAAAACGAAGATCATCAAAATTACCAAAGTACATCAACATCTCTATTGGTATGTGTGTTTTTCCTGAATTTACAGCTGCCTCAAATGCTTTTACACATTCTGAGTTTATTACAACTTCATCAATTTCATTACCATCATACTCTAATATTCTCACAGGATTGCGAGTTGCATTCTGTACTACATATCCTAGGCAAGTATAGTCACTAGGGGTCTTGAAGCTTTCATCAATACAAATGATATTTTTATCAACAACTGCTAGTTCACATGTGTCTGGTTGCTGGGACTCATAGCAGCATTGAAGTGTATGTACTGTACTGAACTTAGCTACTTCTATCAGAGTCTTAAATCTGATGTCATCTTTCTTAAATTGGGCTAGTCCACAATAGAACTTGAACACCATATACATGTGTTCCTTGTAACCATGAGACTGGATGATGGCTAGCTGCTCCTCAATGGTCTGCTTAGAGATGTGGTAAGCAGCTAAAAACTCTTGAAAAGTTAGATGAAAGAAACTGTATAAATTTTGAAAGCCACAAATAGTAGCCTTTTCATCGACACTTATTAATCCCAAAGTTTCTCTTAACTCTAGGTCTCCAAGAGATGATTTGGTTGCTACTTGTTTAATAGATATGGTCATCCCATAAGCTAATTCACAGATATCTTTTAAAATGAACTTTTCCTCACTTTCCAAATCTTCCAGTTTATGTACCCTACATTTTAAAGTTTTGCTGTTATGACGAGCTCGAAATATTGTATGTTTGGTAAATTCTTCATATAATTCTGTTTCTGTGTTTGGTAAAGCATCTTTACACTCATCAAATAAAAAGCATATCATTGCAATTTGAATGGGTAAATAACACATGTATTTAATACTGGGATGGTGCAATAAATAATTTTTAAGATTCGACATTTGTGAGTCTGAGCTAAACTCATAAGATTCAATGTACTTATCAATTTCTTGTTTAAAAAACCCAAGAACTTCTACTTGCCTTTTAGCTACTTTATTGTACATAGCAACTGCAGCTGGACGTGAAGCTACTATTACTGTAGCACATGGCAATACATCACGTTCTATTAGTTGACATATAAACTTAGGTTCTTCACTTTCAGGTTGATATTCATCTAAACCATCTAAGATGAAACATACACCTAGTCCCTCATGTTCTTCTATGTAGTCACATATTATATTAATATCTTGTGGCTTTTTAAAATAGCATTTTATTAAATCTTGTAAGGTAACATTGGGATCATTGTGAAAGCCTCGAAGACAAATTATAAACAGAACCTTATATTTCCCTAAAACTTTGCCATCTGCCCAGTCTTTGCTAAGCTTGTGGACAAGTGTAGTCTTGCCACTCCCTGGACGACCTACAACTATCACTATGTCCCCATACATTATGTCTCTGAATGCCTCCTGGTATTCTATGCTAGATTTGGAGGAGCTAAATACATCATCAGCATCTCCTCGTATAGTTTGGTGGTAGCACTTGTCAGATAATCTGGCACTTTCATCTCCAATTACCGCCAAATTGATATAGGTTTTCTGTTCAACACGATGCCAAGTATCTTGTTTTACTTCAGGCTTCTTCTCGTATCTAGCAATAAGACGTGGCCTGTACTTGCACAATAGTGTTTCTACTTTGAGTTCAATAGGATCCGACTCTATCACTCTATTACCGAATATACACCTACACTGATAATTGCCTTCAGCACAAATATCTGCTATTCTAATACTTAAGATAGAACTGTCAAGTATCAAGGAATCAGATGGTTTTAAAATAACTCCATCTTTACTCCATTTATATTCAATGATCTGAGGGTCCTGACACTTTAATCGAACTTCTATTAAAACTACTGTGTCATTACTAGATTCCTGTACTGTAACATCACAACTGGTATAAGTTAAGAAATTGCCATCCATGCTAACATTATCAATTATATCCCTATTACTGGGTGTAGCAGTACTTCTCAGCATTTCTGCTATATCATCCACCATTCGTCTACGCCCAACTAACTCGCTACTCAATACTTCTTCTAATGCTCCAAACGTCGGTGGTTTGACATGAATATGTACTTCACTTAGCCAGGCATGAAGGAGTTTAAGGAGACATTCAGAAGCTTGCTTGTTATCTATCTTTATATTCATAAGGTCATCATATTTAAAATTAAGGGCCATGCCTATTTTAATCCATAAATGATTACAAATGTTCAAAATTTCGTACAATCTATTCAAATGTGATTCATTGAAGATAGTCTCTGGCCTAATACAAACCTCAAACACTTCAGCAGGTTTCATTCTTTCATCTAAATTATCCACAGACCGTAATAAACGAAGTTTTATCTGCTCTGGACTTAAAAACTTATAAAGCAGTTCAATCACACTGGGGAATCTATCCTGACCAAGTCTTTCAGCTGCTATAACAGCCTTACCAATGTACAACATTAAATACCTGCACTTTGTTTCATGAGGAATATCGGGATGCACAGTCCTCAGGTCGTTCAGAATCCTCTGTGGAATGAGAGCGGCCACCCTGGCCCTTCTGGCACACGCGATGAGCTCATCCGGTCTAAGACTCGGCGAAAGATCGATAATGCAGCCTTCAGAAATGTACTTCCTTAGGTCACGTAACATATTTGTCCTCCAATCTGAGCACCCACTACCATTTCCACCAGTTGCAGAGAGCAAACTTTCAGCCATTTCATCAGGCACAGATCCGCCCACCGTAAACCAGCAGATCCTGTAACACGCCCCCATATGTTCGTGTGGCCACACCTTTGCTGCACGGACGCGGGGGTGTGGCAACATTCTATGGCACGCGGGTTTTTCAAAAAACTCTTTTCATTGTGCGATCCCATCAATGCTTGATATTCAATTTCTGCAGTGAAATAGATTGGTAACTAACTATGGTGATGAGCACAAGCCTGGAAGCTTCGCTGTGTTACTCCCTGGTCGTACCCTCCAAGTTTTGAATCCATCCCAACGGTACGAGCAGGCCTATCTATCCACCTACCATGATAAAATGATGTGGAAGTGATGGCTTTTTTATATTATTCATCACACAGTTGAATTTCAAGACAACAAAAGTCAGTGTTAAATAATATAGCTGGACAAGAGTGGACCTCTGATCTGTATGAATTGTTCTGAGGGAGTAATTTACTAGCTCTTTTGCAAGAAGTATTTGTATTCAACATAATAAAGCAAGTACTCATCTTGATTTGTTAATGTTAAAACTTTTTTTAACTTGTTATATTTATCAATTTCAGCCATGATGAGAAAACCCGATTAAAGCAACAAAAGGAAAGAAATTAATGGATGGCTAAAGATAAAAAGGGCTTGAATTGTAAAGTTTCTGTGACTCAGTTACATTAATAATTAATGAGATGCATTGATAAGAAGACTGCAATTACTGGAGGAGGAAAAACAACGATGAGAAAAAATACAACAAAGCTATTGCTTTTCTTTCTTCCCCCCATGGTAAGAAATAAAGTAATATTAAATGAGAGAGGTTTGTACAATCGTAGTCGCTCGAACTCCCTCTAAATCTTCCCCTGATCTTACTTTGTTATCTCACTCTCTGGCATGGCAACACCAGTGTGATGTAGCATGATTCCAAGTACTCTCTGGGACAAACTGCCATTTTCAGCAAATTTGTTTGGGATACTCTTTGCAGATATAAACAGGGACAGTCTAGGTGAATCTGAAACACTTGGAGGGCATACACTCCAGCAACAGTGAGTGTTTTTATGTTTGCTGCTACTATTCTCTTTGTGGTATTTCAGGTGTAAGAAATAGTATTTCTAGATTATCTCACACTGTATTGCTATTGTGTGCTGCTAAAAATATCAGCTGGGGAGTGTGAGGAGCCCCTATGAACTAACACTCAGAGTTTTATAGCCAACTCTACACCATGAGTTAACTCTGCATGAGTGAAGATAGAATAAACCACTTATTACACTTGTCAGAGTGATATCACTATTTATACCATAGTTGCTGTGGTAACAGACATGGATTAGAAATGCTATTGCCCTGTTAATTTTCCTCCAGCATTGTATATTTCCCCTGCTGCATGCGCTTTTGCACTGAGACGGTTTAAAGAACAGCCTTTAAAATTTCAAACTTCAATTCTAGAAGTTAGGAGTAATAGAAATTATCATTGTAGTAACATTGGAGCATATTCATAGATAATTCACAGCTTTAGTATGGTGAATGGAATATTCCCACTGTAGCATATCCAAAGTGGAGATACTTTATCCTTTTAGTAGCTTCAAAATGTCAAGATTGAAATGAGAACATAATTTTCCAGAATAGATTAACAACCACCACAGTTTACATTCTGAATGACACATAAATATACAATAGCTTCTTCAAAGGGAGTATTTCTAATTAATGTAGTGCTATATTCTTTGTTCTAACCCGAGAAAACACAAAAAGGTGACACTTGTGAAGGACCGAAACAAATTTCTAATGGCAGTAAATTTTATTTCGGTAAAAATAAGGGGGGGGGGGGGGGGTGGAGGGGGGGGGGGGGGAATGATGAATTATAGAGAATTGTCTTTAAAAATTACTCCTGCAATTCCTCCACTGAATATATAAGGGCACAGATATATTATTGTACTGTGTGTAATGTAAGATCCTCATAACACAACTTTGGTAACTGTCACAATTTAAGTTTTTGCAATAGACATGTTGTACCCATCACTGCTCTCCTATAAATTCATGTAGAATAAGACAGCAAATAACAACAAATTGATATATTATAATCAACCATATCTCTTACTTTAACAGGTACAGGATGATAGTACATTATAATAGGTATATACTTAATAATCCCCAGATTGCTAGCAGTGCCACAGCCAACAAAACATTTTCCAATATTTTCTTTTTGGTGCTATCTGTGAAACAAGCATATTTAGCTGAAGGAGGATCAATAGATGAAGCATCGCCAGATTTAGTCACTCATCTTTGAGTACCGATTACAAGGCCAGAGTACATGATCTGGCTGGTCATGCTATGGCCACACTTTTTGGGATGACTTTACTTAAAACCAACTATTTATCCTTGGAGGCATGCTTAATTGTGTACTGGCCACACCCATGACCACACCTTTTTATCCAGCCATGTGATTAATAATACTTGTTTGATACCAGCCTTAGCCATCAGTGCACCTCTGCCTAGCTCCAGCACCCTTCCCATTACCTCATCATCTGAGATGTTTGATAGTGAAGACAATTTGGAATCACCACAAATGGGGTGCAGTGCACCTGTAAAGAACATGCCCCCTCAACCCAGCCTACAGCAATCACTCTGTCTTTTTTTTTTCATGTACTCCACACTACTTCTGGATGCTGCCTTGCTTGGCCTGCCTCAGGGTCTCACTGGAATCCCAGATGATAACCTGCCGCATGCCTCTTACTATCCATTCCAATAGTTTTCCATCTTGTTGGTTTGCCAGCATCAACTGCCATACCTCGGCTTGAAGTTTAAACTTGCTGTGCCATTGCCAGCAGATGTGGTTGAATTACAAACTTGATCATGCCGTCTACCATTTTTAATCTAGTTATGCATTTTAAAACTTGAATACTTTTTATGTTCTGGCACTACACTTGTAGTGCTTCAAAGTGTTTCTTCTTCATCATTTATTGTATGCAGCTAGACACAAAGATTGATCTACAAAGGCTATTACAGACCACCCACTGGGTCAATTTAGAGACAGCCAACAATGACTCCAGCTAGTAATTAATATTTCACTATAGTTACTACAATGTTTGAAGTATTCATGACATTAATATAACTTAGTTTTTTACTATGGTCCAAATGTGTATTTTTTTAAATAGAATTTTATTTGCATATAAAAAGTAGTCACAAAGTAACTGAAAAAACGCATTGTGCTGGCGTTAGTTGTGTTTTGCATGGAGTTTGTGATTGTCAAAGTGAAAGTATATTGAGAAGAGTGCTATAAAAACTTTGCAATGTCAAAAACTTATCAGTTTATGATCAGTGAGGATGAATAATACAAGAGATACTTCTGTAGCTACTACCACTCCTTTCACAAACTCAAACTTCAGAGGTGGTGGTTTCAGTAATAAAATGTTGGAGAATATTTTGTTGGGTGCAATTTAGTAAATGATCTGGAGCCTTTAAAGCATAAATGTGGCTATTCTATTCTATAAATAGCTTTACCTTGTGTGATGTTGAAGTAACTTGATCTTCACTCATATCCTAAAAATTCGTCAATACTCATAACAAATAGACATGCTAATTACTTCATCAGGCAGCACTTATTGATGCACCATAATGGGGAACTCGTACAATATTTGCATTTCCCTGTGACCTAAATGGAGTCAAGATTCTAAAGACGCTTCAATTCTGTATAGTGTACTGATATTTGCCTCTTACTTCATTGGCTTTGTAGCAGCTATAATGGTAGTGGTCATATCTGTTATGAGATTTCAGTTTGTGTTCAAAGTTGAACTTAATTCCCAGCAAAATAGAAGTGCTTTGAATCAAGTGAGTGAATTGCTTCTTTTTGCAAGCTATACATGCTATATTTTTTAGTTTGTTATTTTATAGAAGGAAATAAACACAATAAAATGGATTTAGACACCTTTTTTTATTAATACGGTCAATGTAATAACTTAATCTTTTATTGTTATTCCTCCAGGTATGTGTTTCCTAATTATATTAGTGATATATATGGCCATAGCCAGAATTCTACTGAGTAAGTCATGCAATTAAAAGGGGGAATGTAGTATGTATCTATATAAGATTCTATATGCAAATATTGGGACAAAGAGATGCTCATAGGTCCACTAGCTTGATTATAAGGTTAAATGCTCAAGTGTGTACATAAAAAAACTTTCATTAACTACAAGGCATTAGTATGTTGTTCAACTTTGTGATATATCAAAAATATATCTCTAGATTTTATATTCATCATGACTTATTTTGATCGAACAAGTCTCTACTGTACTTCTGAGAGTTTGATTCAGTCTTTGTCTAAAGTATCACCTTTTTGTGTCATCTCTGGTGAGAACAGAATGGCGTACTATTGTTAAACTATAGTTCAATAGTCCACTAATTGTACAGGTATTGTCAATGTATATGTCGTTCTGAATGTGAACTGGTGGTGGCTCATGCTCTGGTTGTAGTTCTATTCTGGAAAATTAAGTTACCATTTCACTCTCGACATTTTGAAGCTACTAAGAAGATGAAATGTGTTCACATTGGATGTGTTATTGTGGGAATACTGTTCCCATTCATTCCGGTCATATCTATAATGTCAAGTTACGCTGTGCATGTGAAGTCCTCAGGAGGAAGTTTCACATCAGGAGGGTTAGGATTTACCATCCCAAGATTTCCTCCAGTCCCTTGCCATGGGAGAGACAATGATGTCGTCTTTTATTCTTTCATGCTCCCTCTCTTTGTGGTGCTATTTCTTACAATAACACTAACTTTCCTGATCTTGTGGACAGTCATCAAGGTAAGCCATAATTCCATAAAATAAATGATGCATGTGAAGTTTCTGGTACACTTTTATGTATCTCAGTGTTTCCCCCATGGAAAATATAAATGATCAGTTGAAAAAATAAACAAACACCTTATTGCTAAAATATTATGCTACATTCATTAGGAACATTTAGATGTGCAGAGAATAAATACTTGATTAGATGTGATTAATATAAATTAGCTAATTAGCAATGAATTTATTATTTAATGTTCATAACAACAGTTTTTCATGGAAAAGCAGAAAAGAAACTGTTAATCATCCTGTGCTATCACATTTCAGCTACCTTGATACTTACGCAGGTCAAAGTCATTCAGCCAGAGGGCAGGAGTATTTTAGTGTGTGAGCAACCAGGGCATGATCCCAGTGACCCCTGTGATAGAGAGTCTATAGAGAGTCTCTCCACTTGTCTACTTAGTGTTTGTAGTAAAAACACAGCAGAGTTACGAGGCAAATTCTTAAGCTTTTACAAATTATGAAGTCTGAAGACAAGGGCAGTGCTTGATCTTATTTTTTATAGCAACTAAATTTTTGAGCTGTGTAGAATTTAATGGTTTATGTTAACTAGAGCAAAAATGTATAGCTAGTCTGTCTCTTTAGCTATTGCAAAACTTTTCTTATGTGACTTTTGTACAGAACATTAAATTATTAGTGAGTTTAATTATTTGATATTTATAACAAATACTTGCTTTGGTGGTAACTAATTAAAGAGTATTGTTAAAAAATTTGTCTGTATGTCTGTATAAATGTCACACAGAGTTTATTAACAAATGTTATAAACCAATCTCCACAGCTTGGGTATGATGTTTTAGCTATGCATAAAAGTATTAATAGCTATCTAGTAATAACCCAATGCAACAAATGTTTACTTGAGCTACATGATTTAATTGTGATATAGCTACAATAACTGGAACAGTGTGGATATGATAATTCATACTCCCCCCCCCCCCCCCCCCCCCCAAAAAAAAAAACCTCATTCTTCTGTCATTCCTAAATTGATTTGTTTTGTCCAAGAATGTGTAGTAGCTAGTAAGTAAGGATTTTCTGTGTCATGGAAATTCTTTAGTAGGCTTGATATTATACATAAAAGCAGAAAAAATACATCATGCTGTAGCTGTAGTTACAGTATCTGTAGTTATTAAATCCAGACACCAACCTTAACTGAATAACCCAAAATCACAAAAGCACTGCAATGAATCTTGGGAAAACACCCATCAGAAATATTGCCCCCTCCCTTTCCCCCCCTATAACCGCGGGTTAAAAACACGGCTTTTTAGGTTTGATCCCTGATAAAACAGATTAAGCAAGTCTTACTTCAAACTATCGCTCCAAATTGTGAGAGAATTTCTGAAAAACTTTTTTTTTCAAATCCCCAAAAGTTACTGCGACTGGTTACTATATGACATTGAAATCCCTTTACCAGACGTAATTTCAAATTATTATTATTATTTTTTTTTTCGGTGCTGCTAAATGCAGCTAAATGCAGCTTGTTGGTTCTCATGTGCCACTGGTAGCAGGAATGGCTAAATATTAATACTAAGGAATCCACCATTGCTTGGGAGAAGCTGAGATAAGTACGTAGTTCCATATTTTGTTAGCTAAAATTACAAAAAATAACTCGTGTCTATTTTTTTTTTTGGTAGATCTGGGAGCTTGTTCACCAGTTACTGGTAATTGAGGTGTCAGAAGGCTTAATATTAACACTAAAAAGCCACCACTCCTTGGGGGGAGCTGATGTAAGTATGTAATTCCATATTTGTTAGTTAAAATGGCAAAAAATAACTATTGACTTTTTTTTTTTTATTGTAGTTGAGAGCTGAAATTGTGAATATATTTAATGTTATAAATTAGGGCAGACTCAGTTGACAGATGCCAGTGAGCCTCCAGAGATTCCTCTGGGCTGGTACGACTGTGGAGAAGGTCTCTACAACCCCAGCAACGGAGTTGTATACAAGTACAACAAGGAATTCCTCAGGAATGCAGACACTGATGAGCACGACTGAATCCTTAGAACCTGCAGAAAGGGAGTGACTCAGGAAGAACAATTCCCCATAGGTAGAGATTAATATTCACTTCCGCTCCACAACTATCTCATTTCCTGTTTCTTTTCAATATTATTTCTGCGGCAATGATTCAAAAAAAAAAAAAAAAAAAAAAAACATCAAAAAAGTTGTGTTTGTGATGCTAGGGATTTCTCCACAAGTTTGATTCTTTGTTCTAACTTTGAGCTGTCCCCAGATGACCCCAAGTATTGGTTGAGAAAGAACATGATGCTATCTCTCAGCTTCTTGAGATTGGGGTAAGGGGCAATGCGAGAGAACACTTGAGTGACCACACCCTCTGAAGGTTCAATGAGCAGAGATTGCAGCAGGCTCTGGTAGAAGCCAGCTTCACTGCTGTTCAGCTCTGTGAACTCGACTACCTACAAGCACGACAGGCATAAATGACAGCTTCACTCGTATTAGTTCTATTATGCAAACCTTGAGAATGGCAAGGGAGAGAGCTTTGGTAGTGATTAAGTGATGCAGAAGTTGCCTGAAGTTAGCCAAACCAAATGCAGTTTGGGAATCTAGCACTTTGAATCTATCCCATGCACAATACTGGAAGGTTATCTGAAAACAATGACCATAAGAATAATAATAATAATAATAATAATAAACACTAACCCCACCTCCTTGCATCACTAATAAATTCACATACTTGATTGCTTTTCTTGAACTCGCACAGCTTTTGAGCTAGGTAGGCGTAATATTTGTTGAAAACTTTCTCTTGCAGGCAGCAGTCTAACAGCACATAAACTATCTCTCGCTCCTGCACATCTGATAGGTGTAACTTGATGAGCTTCTGAAAACAGTCCACATAATCCTGCACACACACACACAAATTCTCTTGCAACCACTAGCGGCTATGCGCACCTGGCAGAGCCAGGATGCCTATGTACCAAACTGGCACTGTGAGCCGTGCAAGCAAAGCTCCTGGAGCCCGGGCTAGGAACTCGCACGAGAACAGGCCTCTCTCACACACACAACCTAAAAATATTATCTTGGATCCATTGAATAAAGTTTTAACAAATCAGAACAAATCAGATTAAAGTATTAAGACACCCTCAATGGTATCAATAATCTCTACCTCACTGTGATGATACCCAATTCACCATCCACCTCACCCATTCACTTCAATGATGACACTTTACCCACCCACAACGACACTTTATCACTATGACACTTTACCCACCTCACTGGTCATGATGACACCGAATAGAGTCTTTCTCAAGTCAGTGTTCATGCGCTGCTTCTTGGCCATGTCGAGGATCCATGCCTCTTCCGACCCTTTACCTATTCCTTTATTAGTACTCAATCCATCAGAAGCCATATCTTGCTGAGTTCGTCCGGTCCAGGCTGAACCTATGACCCACCATCGCCCTAGCACACCACAAATATTATTAAATCAGCCACTAACATTTAGATGATAATGAAAAATCGCCAAAGATCCAATAGTCCAAACTACATAGGATCAATTCAACTAGCTTTCGGATTTGCATAACTACAAGTTCAAACCATTAGCAGTAACAAAGAATGTTAAGTGTTAAGACAATGAATAACCAACCTACCAAGAAGGGAAAAGAAAAAAAGAACATAAGTTTGACCCAATGGGAGCAACATTGCAACAAACTGCTTATTAATTGACCTTGTTTATCTACATTTAGTAGGTCTTCTAAAGACACTTTGACTTGAGCTTCATCCAAAGACCCTACATACAAACACATGTAAACACAACACACACTAAAAAAATAAATAAAAAAACTAACAAAAAACGTGCAACAAAAATGAAAACCAAAATAACAACTACAGAGAGTGAATTACTTTACCCACCAGACGAGTGTACAAGGCTTCGCAGTAGCTTCTTCATGTGCTCCAGTATAGAAGGGTCATAGTTCGGAATTTTGCGAGCATTGTTAGTCTTTAAGGCAGACAATGTCTCTAACATGAACTTCACACGAGGACTGCACGAAACAAACAAACAGAAACAACATCACTTAAGGACACACCCACGTTGTATGTATTATAAAAGTGGTGGGAGGGGGTGGGAGGGGTTACTCATGTGTAAAAAATAATAAAACTAGATTCTTACGTAGTTGAAAGATCTGAAGAAGCAGCTACAGACTGAATCTGAAGAATGACAGCCTACACACACACACACGCACACACACACACACACACACACGCACACACACACACACACACACACACACACACACACACACACACACACACACACACACCACCCCATATAGATAAATTATCACAACAATGAAATTATTATCATAATGTTGCAAAACCTGTGTATGTAGATCAGGAAATAAAATAGCTATAATTATCATCAACTATAATTATCATCAACAGTTTTCATTATACTATAGCTGCCACACACCTTGAGTGATCCAGGGTCGTCCTTCCGTATTTCCATTCCAGCATCTATTGCAAGATTAACCTAAAATTATGCTTACTTCAGAAAAGTTACATTTAGTCTTTATCAAGTCTAAAACACTATTACCATATCTTATGTGACATTAATTTACTTCACACACATATAAACATCATAATATATTCTAAGTGATCATGTGATATTAATGATCAAGAAGACACGCCCTCATTCACAATCATCACCTATCATTGCAGGGTCACCTCATGAATTACAACATCTGCTATAAACTCTTCTCACTGACAACACAGCAAAAAAGGCAGTTTCAGGGATTGAATTAGGATTTATGTAATTGGAACTCAAAAGCTGTTTGACTAATTTTTGTTTATGGGATATTGTAAATCTGAGACTAAATGTTTCTATTGCACTTACTTTTCAGCAGTAGTAGAAGTAGCTCGATGCTCCTCTCAGTAAAGGACGATATCAATTTACGAATTATGTCATAAACCAATATACAGTGAACCACCTGTAAAATACATCAATCAGGGTCGGGTCAAACACATGAGTATTTGCTTGTACGTATTTCAAATACTTATTTAAAAATATTATAAGGTAGAAATTAGAAAATAAAATATTTCCTGAACACATTTCTATTGGACAGATTCATTCTATTGTTTATTTCTGGAAAGTACAGAATCAAGTGTTGCTTGGTCCATGCTGGCATAGTTATATTGTAATGACTAAAGCTCCACCTCCTATTGTGAAAAGCTGCTGTTAAATTAACTGAATGTATACAAAGGGCATACTTGTGTCTCTAGGTTTCTTCAAAAGGACAAAACATTTGAAGAACTAATGTTTGCCAGGTGTAATTTACTTAACACTATAACTTGTAATTGTAATGCAATTCAAAAGTATTTGTATTTGTAATTGAAATACTACAACTAAGAAAGTATTTGTATTTTGTATTTTGTATTTGAGTTCTTCAAAGTATTTGTAAAGTATTTGACCCCAACCCTGACATCATTGTATAGTTAACTACCTGTAAATACATCAACCCCATACCACATTCACACACATTCAAATTTAAGCTATAAGTAGTAATTCTTCTATCTTCAAACATATCTCCTGATACACATAATGCACGATTTCATAAACTGTTTGTAACTACAGATCATTCAATAGACCTTGCTCTAAACATCAAACAATTCATACTTTCAAGTCACAAATACATCACTACTCTAAAAAGAGTGATGCGTACATAACTGATCGTACCCACCCACCTTGTAATTGTAGAGGTGAGTCAGTAACAGTACCAGAGACTGGGCAGTTTTTCCAGTAGTGGCTGGCTCTGTTGAGTCCAGTTCCTTAGTGAGTGCCACCACTAGACACTGGGTAAGATATGCACCTAAATAATGCACACCATGATCTCGATAGTACAATGAAGCATCACCTCACTGAA
>WLWD01003911.1_pt1 | contig 54081 bp, 40 predicted proteins | sample 6712731 | NCBI WGS metagenome assembly WLWD01 (sample SAMN12718690, study PRJNA576275) | sponge metagenome | isolation source: marine sponge | host: Mycale hentscheli | place: New Zealand: South Island, Marlborough, Capsize Point | collected 2014-11-01 | reverse complement strand
GTAAGTTAGAGTCAATGGTATGTATATGACTGCAATAATACGTAGATCTTACACACGTACACATGTGGTATACTAGTCCTGCATGTGACAGAGTATAACATGTGACTACATATTATTAGTCTGCCATGCACACACGCACAGCTGGCTGGTTTGTGAAACTTAGAAACCAAAGTTGGTAAGCCTTCACTTCAGTAAGTGCAACTATTAGCACTACAGGTCAAAATGAACCCACGGTGAGTATTATCTACGTAGATTCACAGACCAGCATGCACTTTATGTAACTATTATTTACCCTTAATAGCATCATGCTGGTCCCACTCAACAACAACAATAATAACAACAATAGTACAATTTACGAAGCCACCATTGAAATTTTTTAATACAGAACATACGTTATACTCTGCATTCAAAGTTCATTCACTGTGCTCTGAGTAAATAAACACAACAAAACCTGATAAGGATGCTGGTGAGTCGTGTGTGTGTGTGTGTGTGTGTGTGTGTGCAAGTAGAATCAGTAACTTCTAAATTATATTCTGAGGGAGTGAGTATTTAGGATAGAGGAACAATAGGCAGTAAATTAACTTCATTCAACCCCGACCTTACAGAGAATATGATAACTTAAAACTCCAGGTACAGTATAATTCTCTCTCTCCTCCTCCTCCTCCCCCCCATTTGAACTACTTATTTACTTATTGTGTGCACTCTTTCACATTTGTAATCGTCGCTCATCGTACAGCATTTTGAAGTAACAGCTCGAGAAAACTGTTTTAGTTTGCAAAGCACCACTCTAACACCACCACCTCTAGAAGATAGCTCCAATCAATAAGTGGACTTCGACCTCCACACGGTGATACAGGCTACAGCGAATACTCCTAGTCTACATTCAGGATAGAGTCTGGTATACTTGAAGAGGCGAGCAGGCAGTGTATAGGATAGAGTCTGGTATACTTGAAGAGGTGAGCGGGCAGTGTATAGATGAGGTAGCAGACTCTGATGAGCATGACTTCTGCAGTTTAGATGATGACTCTAGTGAATTAGAAGGTAGAGAAGATATTTATGTCTCCAGAAGCCATTCAGCTACTGATGGGGAGTGGCTCCATGAAGGTAACAAGACGTTTGTTTGGCTACAGCTTTTGAAGATAAAGCTACATACTTGTGAAGGTTTGCACGAGGATGAAGAGGTTGTACTAAACTAGGAGATAGTCCAGGAAGAAAAAAAAACTTTAGTTTTATTTCTTTTCTACTCACCACAGCTACTGTGGGCACAGAACGCACAGGTCTATTATAGAGCTCAAAACAGAACTGCCTTTACTACTCCATTGATACCCTCCTAACTAGTGCCAACTGCAAAGTGTGAAGAAGAAAAATAAATAATGGAGTTAGTGAGAATGGCACTACATAACCAGCCATCCAGAATATCTGACACATATGTGGCATGGTGCTCCTGTGTAACACAGAGCTAGCAATGGCCACACAGTGCAGTAGACACGTGTGTAGCGTGGTGCTCCTGTGTAACAGAGCTAGCAATGGCCACACAGTGCAGTAGACACATAGTATGCCACACTGTCTCTCCATGCGACTTGCCCCACAAAAAAAAATCTGGGATGAGATGAAACCTTCAACTGAACTGTAAAAGCGAACAATTTTTTTTTTTTGATTATGCTAAATATGAAGACAAGGGAGCATGATCTGAACTAGGCCATCTTTATTCAGAACACTGAAGAAATGTTGTCACTTAACTCTTGTGGTCACTCTAAACTAAATTACAGGTCTACACAACGTGTAATCTTCTTTCTGCTTGCTTAAAACTCGCATCTTACAAAAGAAATTACTTTGTTCATCCTACAAGAACAATTTAAATCCATTGAGTACACTGTGTATGTAGCCTATTTCAATAGCCAAGGCCACACCCACCCAGCTCATCCCATGCTGCATGAAGCTACAGTTCTGCAGAATATACAGGGACCAGATGCTTACAGATAATGAAGTTAAGGGAAGAAAAATCACAAGAGTTTGCTGACTTCATGTTGCATAGACAGATCATTAGAACCCGGATAGTAGAGGAGAAACCTTTATCAAGCCATGTTTTCAGAACAACTGCTCTAATAAAGAAGGACAGCAAATGCCTAGGCAGGAGGAGAGATATTTAGTTATTCAATACAGATTAGAGTGCAATCAGCGAATCAATGTACAAGTACACTTTGGATAGTATTTTTGGTTCGTCATAGTATATATATTATAAATCGTGATCCAGTGCCTACGACATCAGCAACAGGAAACCAAGCGCAACATACTACATTAACACACTCAACCCAAAAGACAGCCAAGCAAAATCTCAACCTTTGAATATTGTCTGGCCTGCTACTACTGCATGGCTCAATGCTTTCATAAATATGCTCCCTCCCTCCAACTACCTATCTTGGGGAGAGACCCAACTTTGAAAGGATGTTTCACACTCAAAGGAAGTGTTTAAAAAATTAAGGTGTTACAACAGCTATTGTAAGCCATCGACACATGCAGTACAGCTGGTAACAGGAGTAAGGGTTACTATTGGAGAAAACGGTATCCAAAATGATAACATATGGGTAGGGAAGGAGAGAGGAGAGAAAAGGTGGGTGAGGTGTCTGTAACTACTGACTCTGATAATTTATTATTAGGTATTCACGCTAACTTGCAACCACAAACTCATTACATGTTATGGCCTAGCTTCTTCCTCACAACCAGTGTCATGTGATCAGTCAACTAAGTCTTACTTCTAATCACACAGACGGAGTAATGCTCACAGCATACATTCACTTCACAAGTCATTATACATTACAACACTTGGAAAGACTCGCCTGTACAACCGCCCATTTGGAAAACTTACTTCACTTGCCGCCCCAGAACTTCCCCAACATTTATATCAGAGAAGTTTGCACCCGAGCAAGAGCAAGCGGAAGACTTGCCGCAAGAAAACTGACCCACACTACACTGTAGCCAAGCCGACAAACTGACTAGAAACAAAGCCGCACACAAACACCTCATCTTTCTCCTTGTAAACACAGACTTCTCCGGTTGGTGTCGTCAACTCACAAATTCGGTAAAGGGATTAATGCAACACGTGATTCACCGCTAAATAATATAATATGAATATCGTTAAGTTTATGACGTCAAACATTGTGTGAGCGCGCGAGCGGACTGAAAAATGGAGGTCAGTGGACTCGACTATGGCTGTACATATTCTTTAGCATCGGTCAAACTAATTCGCAATTTTTTTCTTGGCTCTGTTTCACTAGCAAAACAAGTTCCACTAATGACAATAAAAAGCAACAACATAAAAAATAATATCTCAACAGACTGTAGTATGTACAGGTATATACAATGACATATTGTATGTTAGTGTTCAAGTATGCTGATAATCTCCACCATTCACTGTTGAGTAGCCGCGAGCACTCTACAACAGAAAAGACACAACAGATTAAAACTAGTTCATTGGAAGAACTTAAAATGACTAGCTTCTTAGAATTGAAATGTTTAGTCTTTCATCAAACCTCTTCCATGGTAACCAGTGTTCCAGCCCAGGAAAAAGATATCAATAAATAAAAATAACAACAAAAATAATGTTGAAGCACCACAGGTGCGAACTCTCAGCGCTACAATACACTAGCTAGCTATTACAAAATCATTTCTCAAAGCAAACAAATAATTGATTAGTCTATTCTATTCCAATCTATCAATATAGCTCAAGCAATGAAAACAGTAGATGTAAATGCTGTCTCCATAAGAGAAGCTAAGCATGCAGGAGACAATCACCAGTTGTCATTCTGAGCAAGTTCATAACTAAACGAACAGTTAATTGTCAGTAATCCAAAATCAGAGTGTGACAGACAGACAGACAAACAGACAAACAGACAAACAGACAGACAAACAGACGACAGACAAACAGACAGACAGACAAACAGACAAACAGACAGATAGACAGACAGAAAAACAGAGACAGACAAACAGACAGGCAGACAGACAGACAGACAGACAGACAAACAGACGACAGACAAACAGACAGACAGACAAACAGACAGACAAACAGACAGATAGACAGACAGACAAACAGACAGATAGACAGACAGACAGAATGACTACTATAACCCTCTCGCCCAGGGTTAATAACAACAATAACGAATAATAATAATAATAATAATAATAATAATAATAATAATAATAATAATAATAATAACATAAGCACTTACTCTTTGCTGACAACAGAAGAGACAGCAACACACGAAGCAGATGAGCATCACACACAGAGCAGCCACAACCACCACGGATCTAGAACAAGGAACAAACATAATCACTAGGAACTACCACAATCAAGTGAAGGGAGAGAGGGAGGGGAAAACAAGTAGACTGATCACATGATAGAGACGTGGCAACATCAGCGCAAGATAAGACTATCCGCCTCCCCCTCTCTCCCTATCCACTTGTTGGTAGATGAATTTCTTATTCTCGCACTATTTCCTTGTAGGCCGTCAGCCATTAGCTCGTTAGCTAACAATAATTACTACCTCAGATTCCATTTTCACTCGTCTTATCTGTTCCACCTTACTTAATTAAACATTTCTGATTAATTTACATGTACATATATTATTGGCAAGTGAAGCGAGAGAGACACTATGACATTTAAGACAATTGAAAATTGGGGATATTTTGTTTATATATATGTTTGGATGTACCTATGTCATTTTTGTACTTTGAACCTGGCGTTTTGTGTTAGTTCGGAGGTTGACCCCATCTCAAACTTCACTATACAGAATCCTCTGGCTTACCAATCACTACCCGTATTATCCTAGAAATTGAATTGTTTACCACTTTGAATTCTTTTGCAGGTGCAGCTAAAACTAAAAAAACTTACCGGAGTTCCATTTCTATTCGAATTAGTAGCGGTGGTAAGTTAATGTGCTATTTGTCATAGTTATAAGCCCTATGCAACAGTATTTACTTGAAAACTCATTGTCCACTAGACTAACCATGAAGGTAAGTCTTGTGTAGGTATGTCCAGTAGTGTGAAAGTATTGTGCGTTACAGATACTACATAGCTAAAGAATAACACAAAGAAAATGTTTAAGTAACGTGACTTGTGTTGTAGTTTTATCAATCCAATCAGTTGCGGGGAGTGGCTACTGCGGCATTTAAAACCCTTTACTGTAAATATGTAATTGGCGAGCGAGCGGAGCGAGCGAGACAGTATTAGGGGTGGATAATGCAAAACCGGGTATGTGTTATATGTATATATGTATGTATGGATGGATGGTACGTATGCCTCTCAAACGCGCGCGGAGGGCTGTTTTATCTCCTAAAACCACAGCTTTTCAGGCTTTACCCCAGTTTCTTCGGATACTACGGCATTAACCAGGTCTTACTTTAAACTTGGGCTCAAAATTGTGAGAGAATTCCTGCGAAAACGCTTGTTTTTCAAGTCACAAACAGTTGCTGTCACCGGTTACTAAGGCATTGGAGACCCTTTACCAGACTTAATTTTCAAAACTTCGCCGTTTTAGGAGGCTACGAAGTGCCAATTGTTGGTTGTCAAGACCCACCAGTAGTCAGAATGCCTTAATAAAGAAGCTACCACTGCTCGGGGAAGCTGAGGTAAATACGTAATTCCATATTTGTTAGCTAAAATTACAAAAATCACTCGGGCCATTCTTTTTTGTATCTGAGAACTTGTTGTCAAGAGTGACTGGTAAATTCAGATAGTCAGAATGGCTTCAATTTGATACTACTGAATTGACCAGAATATGAGGCAAGAAGGTAATTTTGTATTTGATTGCTAAAATTAAGGTCTTTTGTTTTTGTAGCTTTGAACTTGTTGTCAAGAATTACAAGTAATTCAGATAGTCAGAAAGGCTTCAGTTTGATACTCCAGAAAGTACCAATACTCAGGAAATTCAGGTAAGTAGTAACTCCACATTTTTTGTCTGAATTACAAAAATAACACTGGCCTATTTATTTTTGTAGCTGAGAGCTTGTTCAAGAGTTATTGAGGTAGTCAGAATGGCTTAAGTTTGATAATACAGAGGTTACTATTACTCATGTAAGAGAGTAATTTTGTATTTCTATGCTCAAATTAATGCTCAACTGCTATTATACTGCTGTTTTTAATTGAACTAAGCTTAATATAATTATGTAGTGGTAATACTTATATAATTATATATTACATAATATATACATATACACACACAGGATTAAAATGAACATGATTTGCTTTACTAAAGATACAGATACAAGTCATCCACTCGATTGCTGAGTGTCGAGCATGTACATATCTAATAGTACTATTTTATATACCTATGTAGGTATCATAAGCAGTTTATGTACCTAACTTGAGGCTCGCTCGCCATTTGTGTTCAAGCACATCACTAGTTTAAAAACTTAATAGTGTAGTTTTAGGCTCACTTGCCAATTGTGCTCAAGCACATCACTAGTTTATTTATTTATTTATTTTTGCTTGTTTATATGGTACGTGCAACCATTTTTTTCACCCTGTGCCACTAATTACGTAAGTTGGTGAAGTGTCGTGAAAGTAATGAACCTATTGACCATATGAGTTGCTGGCATTCAAAAGCAAGCTACATGTAGTCTTGGAGCAGACCTAAACGCCTGAACTTTTGAAGAAGCTTAGCAGACCCAACAGCCCTATCGTCTCGTCATCATTGAATGGGTAAAACAATTTTGGTATTATTGTAATTATTTCAGCAGAGAATGACTGAATCAGACAAGACATACTGTCTAAATTATAGTTTCAACTTGATCCGCGTAGTCCAACAAGAAACAACAGAATACAACTACTCCTCACTATGTGACTATCAGGGTTGTGGCAATTACAGGAGTAAAGTAATCAATTACAATTACAATTACTTATACATCACATCGCCTCCTCAGGATAAGTGGTCATGTAATAGGGCCCACAAAGTTTGTAATTTTGTTTTAATTCATCAATTCTTCTTAAAAGAGAAAAGTTATTTCTATCTACAGTACATTAAAAGTTATAAAAACTGAGAATTCATTTTTAAGTAGAGAAGAGTTTCAAAATGATGTGGTAAAAGCCTGCTCCCTAGTGGAGTCAAAAAATGTCCTGCCTGGCTAAACACACGTTCAACTGGAGCTGATGTTGCTGGAACAGAAAATAGCTTTATTGCAATTTGAGCGAGAATAGGATACTCATTTTCTTTCAATTTCCAAAAGCCCAACTACTTGCCAATTACAGCTATGCAATTACAATTACAATTACTGCAGATGGTGTAATGATTACAGCTAATTACAATTACCAATTGCAATTACCACAACACTGGTGACTATGCCTATCAAAAATCACATACCAACTGACCAACTGACTGACTGCCTGAAATAATTACTATCAAGTTTCCATGTCATGAACTCACAAGACGATGATGATGAAGAGCTCCAGGAAGGTCAAGTGAGAGGGTGGACTAGGAGCGACTGAACTTGGAGTTACGTATATAGTAAACACCTGTTAGTGAAAATAACAACAATAATTAAATATTCATTATAAAAAACAATAACAATTACTGATTTTAACAACAAAATATTTATTGTAGAAAACAACATTTACAATAATTAAACTATGAAAATAATATACTACAATAACTAAACATTAGTGTAGATTATATAGGGGCAAATAACAGTAACAGACACAAGATTATTCTCCAAATGTAAAATCCATGTCCTCATTTACTGCATTCTAAACTCCTTCCAGAAGTCTGGTTAGGAGAATCCCTAGCATGACCTTTGACCTCCAGCTCCAGAAAAGCTCACAATTTATTTTTTAATTTGATCTCATTACGCTTAAAACGAGTGCCCAACACACAAACAGCTACTGTGTATAATCAGCTAAATGCAAGTGACATAGTAGATTAATCAAGTCTAGCTCCTTGTGCTGCTGTTGAATTTGGTTGCATCAATGGCAAATAGTACGCTTCTTCTCTCTCTATTTATAGCCCGCCATTTTCCTTACGACGTACAATTGTTTTTTGTTTTGGTTTTCCCTTGTTAAGGTGCTCATGACTTCTTACTTACGTACTTACGTGACGTTGTTCCCAGTTTTAGTGTGCTAAGTTGCTGTAGTGGGTTTAAAATAGTATCCGGTAGAAGTTGGTGACCAAACTATGGCAGCTGTCATTTTCCACTAGTCGCAAAATAAATCCCAACTATGCCCTTTTATAAGTGAACTTCTTGTTTAATGCTAATTATTATTTCAACAACAGAAATAAAATATGTATGTATAACTTATGATAGACACAATAATTAAACTATACTTATTACAAACAACAACAACAATAATTCAACACTATTGTAGAAAACACCAACAATATCGAAATACTTAAATTGAATATGCAACCGCTCATACAAAAATTGGGCACAATACAGTGCACGTAATCGGCAAGAAAAGATCAATTCACTTCTTAAAATCTATTAAAGAAGCCCGTGGATGGAAACGGTTAGGTAGGTGTACGTCAGCAATGGTTGAAGCTACTGCAATAAACTTGGAGAGCTCAATATCTGACTCTGCTGTAATTGTACGTGTAAAATATATTGTTGGATAGGACTCCACAATGTGTCCAGTTTCCTGTGCATGGTCACACATTATCATATGGGTTTCCTACAGAGGGGGGCAGGCCCTGGGATATCCCCCGCCCCCTTCAAAGAAGTAAACATAGCACCTAGTTGAATCCCTTGAGCATTCAGATTCTGCTCCGAGTTACTTTAATCCACACATTGATTGAGAAAGCACCACACCCACTTCACTACTCGTTAATTTAATTAAGAAACTTCATCACTCACGTAGACATGGATGTCTTTATTATCTCCAGAAATCCTCTCCTCAGTATACGTCACTTTATTTAACGGGTTTGGGTCTGTCTTAGGATCAACCACATAAACATACAATAGAGCAGACCTACCACACATAAGCAACACATGTTATAACATGCATGCTACATAGCAACCAGACACAAGCAACACATGCTACATAGCAACCAGACACAAGCAACACATGTTACATAGCAACCAGACACAAGCAACACATAGCAACCAGACACAAGCAACACATAGCAACCAGACACAAGCACTACATAGCAACCAGACACAAGCAACACATGTTACATAGCAACCAGACACAAGCAACACATGTTACATAGCAACCAGACACAAAGCAACACATAGCAACCGGACACAAGCACTACATAGCAACCAGACACAAGCAACACATGTTCTACACATGCTACTAAGCTGATGTATCACTATGGTTAAACATCTAAATAGTAAACTATAAATATTTTTAATTATTACCACTGCGATTCAATTTAAAAAAAACAACTCAGAAAATAATTATTTAAATCCTAATACATAAGACATGGATGAATCTATTATCTTTAGCTTTTGATATTTCTGAAAGCAACACACAAAGCAACAGATGAACTGATACATTAAGTGACCAAATGTTAACAGTAATACGGAAAATCACAAACCCTTTCAAAAAACCACACCTTCACTCTGGCCCCTCCCACCTACTGAATACACAAAACATGAGTATCATTACCTTGATCCCTCGTCATTTTTGCCAGGAACGTCTCCTCCATCGAACTTAATAGTGAATGTGTTGTTATTGATTACCTGCCACGTAAACTGTTTCACATCTCCCAGCTTCACACTCACATTCTGTACGTTATCTATCTGCTTCTGACACACCTACATAGGCACATGATTCAATATAGGTAATAAACTAGTGGTGTGCTTGAGCACAAATGGCGAGCGAGCCTAAAGACTATACTATTTTTATTGACTTCTAACACTGAAGCTACTGAAAATAGGGTCCAGTTTTTAAATTTAGCATACAGGGTAAAGGGATTTCAGTGCCATAGTAACAACTCTCTGCAACTGCTTCAATTGAAGGGGAAAAAAACAACAACAAAACAATACACGTTATTTAAAAGTTTTCTTTGTGATATTCTTTAGCTAAGTAGTGGTTGTAACACACAATGCTTTGACACAGCTGGACATGCACCTACACAGACTTACCTTCGCAGTAGTCTAGTGGACAATGTATTTTCAGGTAAATACTGTTGCGCACGGCTTATAACCATGACAATAAGCGCATTGACTTACCACCGCCACTAACTCAAATAGAAATGGAAGTCCCTTAAGTTGTCAAGTTTGAACTGCACCCGCAAAAGAATTCAAAACGGTAAACAATTCAATTTCTAGGGTGATACGGGTACTGATCGATAAACCAGAGGATTCTGTTTAGTGCAATTTGGGACGGGGTCGACAACCGAACTAACACAAAAACGCGAGGGTCAAAGTACAAAAATGCCTTACGTACGTCCATACATATATACAAATAAATAAATAAATAAATAAACAAACATCCCCGATTTTCGATTGTGTTACCCCTGTAAGTGTCTCGCTCGCTACGCTCGCTCGCCAATTAGCCACATCCACATCTCCTACTGGAGAAATTAGTAATGTTTTATTATAATACCATCAGCATAAATAAACAAATGGTTCAAAACAAGTAAATGATGATTTTTTTAATTAAACATATTATATTGGCTGTTAGAACTGAATATTAGCTATTATTTCAGCTGAGAATGACTGAATAATTGAAGCAATACATATTGCATAAGATTCTCAAACACAAGCTGCAGGTTCAACTACCTGACTGTACATTGCACTTTGGTTCACAGAATTTCATATGGGGGGGGGGGGGGGGGGTACTTGACCACACCCATTTTTAAACCACACCATTTAGATGCACATGCCTATTATGAAAGTGTATGATCCACACTCATCAGTTGATCACATGCATAACTTTACCATGCATAACTTTACCACTAATCTTAAAAAAAAATTCTGGGTGGGAAGGGATTGGGGGGGGGGGGGGGGGGGGGGGGGGGGAATTCCAGGGCCCACCCCCTTTGTCTTGAACAACTCTTTAATCATATATAAGGTCCAATGACAAAGCCCGCCTTCAATAGACAGTACAATAATGAAAAGAGATGGATTGGGCCGTTGAATTGAATCGAGAGGTATATCACTATCACTACACTAACATATTACATGACCCATCTAGTCACAGAAATACAAGCTGTGTGAATCTAGGCGTAGTTCGGCATGTATTAAAATATAGTCCACTACCACAGAATTCTTCCAGCGCCAACCCCAAAATCATTATCAAACATTCTCACTCCAACAGAAGTTGATTCAATACTCATACTTTTTGGGTTGTCAGGGCTGCTTACTGGAATACCTCCTACATACAACCATTGACATACACAACATACTAATAAAAAATGAAGTGTTATGGGAAATTCAACTGTAAATATGCACCCTATACACAGAGAAGCTAAACAGTAGACTAGTGTAGCAGGACCCTTTACCAAATAATCTGGTACCAAACCACTATACACTATTCGTACTCGTATAATATACTAGCTCAAAGGATTTCTTTTAGTCAGCAATGAGAAATGAAATTGTTTTATTTTAAACAACAACATCTAATCGTGTACCATGCTGGCAGCAATTTCATTGTCTGTTACACAAGCCTACACAGCCTGCATCAGACTGTGCCTTTGGTAAATGGTCTACCTGCAAGACCAGCAATCCAGGAGGCTGACTTGGCACCAGTATTAATTTCGGTTGATCTGAACTTGCTTGTGAACTTTCATTAGCTTCAGTTATCAGCATACCAAGCAAAGCTAACAGGATTGTTGCATGAGCGACCATCTTACTTGACTGGGGCTCAGTGCAATAGCTAGTCTCATTAGAAGATGTCATTGTCAAACTATTCATCAAACCCTCCATCAAACCCTTCATCAAACCCTTCATCAAACCCCTCCATCAAACCCTCCATCAAACCCGGGAGCCCAAAGCCGGCACAACCCCAGCAAAACCTGCAGCAAACCCGGCAGCAACCCTGCTAGCAAACCGGTGCAGAAAACCAGGCAGGCAACCCCGCCTAGTCAAAACCTGAGGTCAAACCCGCAAGCAAACCCCCAGCAAACCCGCCATCAACCCTCCATCAAAAAAATCAAAACCCTCCATCAAACCCTTCATCAAATTAAACCTCCTCAAACCCTTCATCAAACCTTCCATCAAACTCCATCAAACCCCATCAAACCCTCCATCAAACCCTCCATCAAACCCTCCATCAAACCCTTCATCAAACCCTCCATCAAACCCTCCATCAAACCCTTCATCAAACCCTTCATCAAACCCTCCATCAAACCCTCCATCAAACCCTCCATCAAACCCTCTGTGAAAAGGGAAGGACACGAGTGTAGGATATTGATACTATCTACTGCAATTCCACACAATGGTATTGTTTATTACTTGCTGTATCCATACACATTCAACCCACTCATGCACGCACCGATACATTTATAAACTCCAAATTCCATAAAAGGAATATGAAAGAGAAAACTGTATAGCTAGCCCTCATATCACTCACAACAAGCTGTTCTGCAAGATGTTGTTCTACATTTTTTACAACATAGAAAAGTGAATATCATAATATGCTTGAACTGAAATCAATAATTTGGTGTTTACTCTGACCGTTGTTGTAGCGCAAGTTTAGACTAACTTGGTGTTGACATAAAGTTCTAACGTCAATGATATTAAATAATAATACCTTGGGTTTACTAATTTAGCCCTTACTCTACTTCACTCTCTTTGTTTACTATCTTATGTGGCTAGCTTATCAGGAAACACTTTAAGCAACCATATCCATTCAATAAGCACGTATAGAGCTAGTTCAGTTGTCCCTGAACACAATAAACAATCATTCTATAGTTATATTTACATGGTCTGCTTCAACACGGCCTCTATGTCAATACTGGAGAAGTTCTTTCCTTGGCAGGAACAAGCTGTCATTCTGTCACAGCTCATTGGCTGCCCCCAGCAGATACCCAGTACACCAAAAATGAACACCGACAAGTAGGTCCAACATATTCTTCCGTCCATACCCTCAAGGCCAAGAAAGCGTCTAAATGTTGGCACGGATCGCACCAAACTTTCAATACGTACGCGTTTAACCACCTTACAGACTCGTACTTCTAGGCTGGCTATGACTGCTTCACAGTACTTGGAGAAAACCCCAGGTCTACATAATCTCATTTACAAGTATAAAAAAAACATGTACAGAATACACTCAAATTTATATCCCAGATTACTCCACTGAATTGCTTATTTATTCTTATTCTTCCATGTTGAGCACAGCTTTCAACATGCAACAAATTTACAAAATGCTCTATAAAATGCACCGGACATGTAAACAGTAAAACTTGCCACATATCATGGACATAAATGACAAATACTTTAGAAAGGGGGCGTGAATGTGGTCATACATGCCCACCCACATATTTGATTATAATCATTTTGCAACTATATTAAAGTTAAAGTAAATTGATAAATCTTGATTTTTCTTGCTTTATTTTCTACAGACAACTTGTTTTCAAAATTTAGTGAAGCAGTCATCTGCCAGTGCTTTAACTAAATGTGTATTTAGTTTTCCAATCTTACGAAAAGCTCTTCAAGAGATACTGTATGCATACAACTAATGATTAATTAAAAGCAAAGGCATGAGTATATGACCATCCTTAAGGGGGGGGAGGGGGAGGACTTGCTAAAAAAATGAGTTTACAGTATTCTATAGATATAGACAAATAGCTACTGTTTGCTGTAATGGCAGGGGTAAATGGAAGGAAGGTAAATATGATGACATCTCCTCAATTTCATGGTGATGATCACAAAAACTGCAAATAGAAAATTCAACAATTTGAAGCCTATTAATTTAATATGCAATATTAAATTTTGTCAAAGTTAGGGAAACAAACCCCTCCCTCCCTCCCCCCCTTTCAAGGCACCAATTCCATTATACACTAAACAACATAACCTACTACTTAGAATGTCGCCTATCAAAAATATATTGGATAAAATGTTAGCTAAAAACAGAAAAGAAGAAGAAATTTTCGGATAAGCTTCACCAATTAGGTAAAGAATCGCACTTCTTGATCCTAGCCGGGTGCGCGGATTTCCGGCGGAAATATTATAGAAAAGTTAGAAAACTATTTCAATGTAATTTTCTGTTCAAGAACTTGCTGATGTAGCTACACGGAAACTCTGCAGGATAATTAATTATGATGTCTTAGAAAAAATAAATGACATGATGTTTAGACGACAGAGCCTTTACAACAAGTATGGCATTGTAGGTGTGATTGGTAGTCTCGAGGACCAGACCCTCCTGGACATCGCTACAGCAAAGCGGTACGGTGAAAGGGTCTGGCATTGGAGACTAGGTGATTGGTAGAGTGTCAATTGAAAATAGCTAGCTACTTGTCTTCTAACACTTTTTCATTAAATAGTTCCCTAGACTAGAACATGGAAGACGATTGGCTAATCCAAGAGTAAGTATTAAAGATTATGACAGGTTATATAGAATTTCCTTAGCAGGCAACTGGATAATTCTAATACAAATTCCACAGATTGTTGTTGTAGAAAATGGGTTATGGTCAATTCTATCCATGAAAAGCCATTTTTCAAATATGTTTTATAGACAACTTCATTGGATTGATATTGACCACATAATATACATACAATTATTAGTAACATTATTCTCAATGTTCTCAAACATTATTCTCAATACATACAATTATTAGTAACATTATTCTCAAGCTGAATAGATGGTCACAAGATATGCAATATATAAAGTTGGTCTATAAGCTTTCCACTAAACAGTATGTGTACACTCAGGCCTCTGTAGATGGAAATGAGTCATGAAAATAATATATATCAATTGTGTCATGGTTAACAAGAATTAGTAGGGAACTTGTCAGAGCAACTGTGGGAGTTTTCTTTTTTATTTTAGACTGATTCTATTAACCACAATATTATGGTACCAAATGTTTTGGCAATAATAATATACTTGGAACTTTGTCTTGAATTAGAATTTGGTCTCTGCTTGCAGCATTGCATTGCAGTGTGAATAAAGTTAGCAACACTGGACAATTACAGGCAGAATACAAGCTGTCCTGCTGGAATGAATCAATAGTCCAAATTAATTGAGCAAAGAAAGGTCTGTGCTCAAAGAATTAAATTTCTGATGACATTATTTATGTCACAAAATTGTATTTCAACTGAATTTTGAGCAGTTTTTTTTTTTCCCCTAAAGAAGGTTACAAAAAATTGAATTTCATGAGAGCTTTTCAACATAAAATAATTATGAATTGAAAAAAAAGAAATTCACCCTGAATTGAAAGTATCTAACAAATTAAGATGAAATTTCTTTCCTACAGAAAGTTCTGGTTAGCTGTATCAGTCAGTAAACTCAATGTCATCTGCTAGATGATTTCTCAATTACAGGATCCAAAGAAGAGATAACCATTAAAAGTTTACATTGCAATAATTTCTTCATTAACGTCGCTGACTTCTTACTCTAACCGGTCTAGCACAAAAATTTCGTGAACTTTTGGTGACGAGAATTGAATACGCTTTAATTCACGGCACACGGACTTTGTTCGTACCCTGAAAGAGTATACATGTAGTACCAAGAAAGCTACAAAATGATCGGCCAGCCACCTAGGACCTTAGTGAATTACTAATATGTGTCATGAAAACGTAACTAGAAAGCCTAGAATAGAGCTAAATCGTACAGGACAGTTGGTTTTATTCCTGTAAGCGTGTACTTTCTCATAAAATTCCTGACTGTTCAACAGAGAAAGTCGCAAAACTGTCTGTTGCACTCGCCAAAACTCTGGGTAGCTAGCTCCACAGCGATCGACAGTAAACTTTTATACAGGACTGTCTGCTGCGAGCCAGACTTCGGGGATGAAATGGATACGCGCGTTCCTAGTCTAGTGTAGCGAGACCCTTTACCGGACCGCTACACGTCGGGCACTATGAACGTGGTGCGCGGCTCCGCCGGATTATCGCGTTCCCTCAGGCCAGTCCCCTTGCCGCAACAACAACACGCGTCGTCAAAGCTACGTGTGATACTCCGCTTCCTCCGGCCATAGTAACAGTTGTTGAACCAGTTCCATATCAGGTAGTTTTTCTGTTTGTTGTGGATCTTATTGGGTCAGACAATAGACTTCAGAACTGAGCAACAATCCTCAATAGCTTCAGTATTTACAAATTGGGTAAGTTACTCACTAATTAGTAGTTAGTTTGTTTGATTATTTTAAGTGGTCCTAATTTTACTTTTTCTAATTACAAAAATGGATATTTAGCATGATAGTTGTATAGCAAAGATGAAATTGATATTAAAATTATAATGTTCCAAAAATGTCATAATCTTCAGCTTATTACTAGATAGCTAGTTGATGCCCAAAATAACAAATTTATGTACTTCTGTTACTTTATTTATTGTTTTAAGGGGTAGTAGCTAACTTATCATCATCTATACATTTTTCTCCTTTAGCGTTTTAGCATCAAGATTTGCATAGCTACATTCTCATAGACTCACTAGGAAATACAATGGCTACAGTGTACAACAGAACAGAGGCCACATTATATCTGGATCTGGACTTGCAAATTGAGGAAGTGGCTTCAGGAGATAATGTTCAAGTAAGTTAGCTAAACATAATATAGTTAATGCTATGGTGAAATATTGCCTTTTACAAATTATAAATAGGCCAGAAAAGGTTAAATAGCCATTTGTTTTGGAAAAACTTATCTACATGACTTCCACAAACACTTTACAGATTTGCCCCTGGCCTGGCTTCTTAAAAAACAACAATTATTTATTATTATTGTATTGTGTTTTCAGATTGACATGGAAAACTTCTATGCCATTACATTTGAAGGCTATGGAACTGACTTTTTCCTAGTGCATATACCACCTCCAGGAGGGGCTGTGTCTTCCAACCCTGCCGTCCTCTCAGCTGATGGTCAGCCAGACATCTACATGCACAACGTCATTGAAGACGGAGTAGTATCCATCATTTATGACTACGAGGAAGAGAATGGAGATGGTATGGTTATGGAAGAGGATCTTGAAGGTGATGTGCAAGAGGAAGGCTTAGATGAAGGAGAAGTAGGATTAGATGAAGAAGGTGAAGGCGATGATTGATGTCTGGAAGAGAAACATCAAAGAACAGTTTAAATGTTCATAATGCATGAGAGACTATCATCTATTCTGATTTGATATAGCTAAATCCTATTTTGAATTGAAGTGTAATTAGCTACAGTTCTCATTAATAAAGTATATTGGTAGGGCTATAGCTAAAATGCAGTACCTTTGAATGAGTTAACATGCATTGCTACTTCCAATTACAGATGAATAAAAAATAATGCAATTATAAATTTCATCACTTTGCTTTTGAAAAAATAACAGAACAAACATTTTCCACTATCATACTTGAAAATTGAACAAAATTTAGTGCAACTTTTTTGACTTGTGTATAGAGATCAAACCAATGGTGATGATAATATTGGATGGGCAAATGACAACATAAATGTTAAAACATTCTACAAATAATTAAATGTTTGACAGTGAATGGCTACAATTCGCTGTTTCACTGGCCACTGAGATACTGAGTGTATGAATGAGCTCCAGATATCAGCTTCATCAGACGAATTCTAATAGACAATGAATTTCACAATGATAACTCACTTTTAAATTAAAATGAAGCACTAAAGGTGCAAACACTCAGTGCTACTATACTAGCTATCCATTACAGATCATTTTTCGGACCAAAAAATGTATTTTCTTAAAAATGTAAGAGACAATTACTGGTAGTTTCAACATGGAACTCCAATTCCTGCATTCTATAAACTAGTCAGCATAAAGCAAAAACTATCACGGGCAGCTAGAAAAGATTTGCTAGTTATTTACCAGAAGTTTAATGTTCAGATTCCTACTCCTGTAACTAAGGATATCCTCAAGCAGTAGTTGTATTTAACCCTCAGCATGCATGTGTGGTAGGGTTACAGTACTCAGTTTGTCTGTCAGTCAGTCAGTCAGTGAGTCAGTCAGTCAGTGAGTCAGTCAGTCAGTGAGTCAGTCACGCATATCTTGAAGATGGCAACCTCCCAAAGATTGAAACAAGCATCAAAATGTTGCACTGGACATCGGTTACAGGCGGATTGAAAGAAGTCTAAAAGGCTTAATGCAGATAAGCTAGTTATTTTTAGGCCATACAATAGTAAGCGATACATAGCTATTGGCATATTCATATTGATACTACTCCAAATAAATCATTGTTTGAGTCTATGCAATAGCTACCTAGTATATAGTAATGTTGAGGGTTCACACCCTTGGTGCTTCATTCTAGAGGTACTAGTATTTTTAATTGAGTAATAGAATTGTAGGACATAGTATTTCGCCAAATAATGTGGTAAGTTTCATCGGGTCACATAAAGTTTTAGTGAGAGTTTGTTATAGCATTGGAGACTGAATGACTGGCAAGAGCGATATTATTTCAAACAACTTAATTGTGTTAACTTTATAGAGCAGGGCTAGAGGTAATTTAGTGATGTGCTTATGCACAAATGGCGAGCAAGCCTTTCTATTTGTAGCTAATTCAAAGAAAACATTATAAACTTACAGCTATATCAGTTATAGCTAATGGTTGCTCTACACAACTGCAAACATCATTTCATTTACCAGACAATGTTTAACCCTTTCACCGGTAGATTTTTTAAAAGAAAATATGTAAATAGATTAAAAAAATCATAACAAATAAAACATTGAAAAAAGTACCTAGCAACCATATATATTCATGTAGCATAATAGTTAGGGATTTTGAAAACCACCATGTATGTTGCCTAGCAACAAACCACAAAAATTTAATTAACATTTCATAATATTTACTGAATTATTTTAATATAAAAGTGATAATTATGTTGATTATACAATTATATTTACATCTAGATGATTGAATTATAATAAAAAATCAAAAGTTTTACAAAAATGTTGCTTATAATAAAAAATCTGTAAACAGTATGATACTTAAAAAAACAGTTACGTTCAGGTGCAACACATAAGGACCTTGCAAAAGGAGCATTGAATGCGAGATTCGTGTCGGTTTCCAGGACGAGATGTATTTCTTTTCTTTCGAATAGAAGAACATACAACACAATCTAACTTATTTTGAACATGAACTGGCCAATGTCCAAGAGAGTTGTTGAGACGTTCCAGATCCAAGCTACGAGGACGACCTGGGCGTTTCCTTGAACAAAAATTACCAATTAGTTGATTGGCAATTTCTAATCGAAACTGCAAAATATTTCTTTTTTGTCTGCCTTTCTTGTTATGTTCTGCATTGTGAAAATGACTATCCAATACATAGCCATTCAATATGGCACATTCTACTATATAAAAGAAAATCCTCTTCCACCACTTCGTAGATCTTCTACCCACATTGTAATATGTTTGTAGCTGATCGCCCCGATCAACTCCTCTCATATATGCTTGGTAATCAGGCAGGACAGGTGGACAAACAACTTCAATCTCAGTACCATCTAGCTTTCGGCGTTTCACCGTAGGAGAAGGAGCAGTTTCAGCTACATGCATGGTAGACAGGAAATATATTGAACGTTTGTCTATCCAAACACACGCTAATAATGGACCATTGGACCGAAAGTCATAAAAGCCAGCATTTTGTTTGGTGGCTTTTTGTATCAGTTCAGGGGGGAAATCTAACCTGTTGGTACGACACGTCCCACAAGCATTGATGCCTTTATTGTACAGTGTAAGATAGAGGCTGGGACTAGTATAAAAATTGTCTGTATATAGATGTAGCCCGGTATGGTCCATATTAGTCATTAGATCTAGTACTACTTTGCTACATAAGCCAGTTGATGTATTGTCTTCCACTGTTTTTCCTGTATACACTTGCAGATTCTTGACATAACCATTAGTTGCATCTGCCAAGACAAAGACTTTGATACCCCACTTCACTGGTTTGCTGCGAATGTACTGTTTGAATCCCAATCTACCTTTGAAAGGAATCATGGCTTCATCAACAGTACATTCTTGATGGATAACATACTCTGATTGAAACAAAGGCACAACTAAATCTAACAATTTTCTCACCTTGAAGAGGCGGTCATGTCCATCACTACCATAAGGAATATATAAAGTATTGTTATTCAAATGAAGGAACCTAAATATTTGCTCAAATCTAACTAAAGGCATTACAGATGATATTTCTGGTGAGCTAATATGTGGATGCTTGGTTGACCAGTAAAGCTCTAATCGTGGGAGCTTCAGAATCCCCATCATAATAACAACACCCAAAAATGCCTTCATTTCTTCCACAGTTACGTCATACCAAGGTCTAGCATGAGCAGTGTTGCCAACAATGGTTTCTGCATATCTGTTCGTTTCAGTAACAATCAATTTCCAAACTTCATCAGTGAAAAATCGGCAAAAAAGTGTGCATGCACTTGGATCGTTAGATATGGATGCAGTGGGACCAGGAGTTTGGGTATATGTATAAGTAAAGGAAGGCGGCTCATTTTGTTCCCATAAGTATTGAACTGTATCAAGACTAGAGTTTCTTGATGGCCTACCACACCCACGTCCACCTCGTCCAAATCCACCTCGTCCACGTCCACCTCGTCCACGTCCACCTCGTCAACCTCCACCTCGTCCACGTCCACCTCGTCCACGTCCAAATCTCGGGCCTCCACGACAACTGTTTTCATCTGAACTGCTTGCACGTCCACTTGAATGTGAAGATATTTCATCTTCACTTGTATTGTTTACAACTACAAATTGCAGACATAAAAATTATTTGAATTACTTATGTTTTTTGCCTGAACATTCTTCTTGATAAAATGTACTTCTAAATCACACATTGATCTCTAATATTGAGTTAGCTGTGATAGCTATCATTAGCTAGTGTTGAATCAGTGCTTGTTGAAACTGCATAACCTAGCTTATATGCTCTATTAGCTAAACCTAGAACTAACTATCCTTGCATTGCTAAGCACAGCTATCTAAGACATTCCCAGTGTTTATGACTCACCTTCAGCATCTGAAGATTCAGATCCATTGCAAGTGCTATCATCAGAAGAATGCACAGCATCTTCTAAAGCTTCCACTTCCCTAGAAGTAACAATTGGCGATCCAATGAAAGCAAAAATATCTGTGCTGCTCTCTTGCAAGTCCCCTTCATCGCTCTCCGCTTCAGATAATCCAAACTCATCGTCGAACAACAAACTAATAACACCGTCTGCACTCAGCCGCGAAGCCATGCTACTGCTGATTAGGCTAATAAAATTCGATACGTCACGGTTACCTTAGTTACCGTATACCTGCGCGCTAATAAAAATTATATGCAATAAAGCTAAGCTTAAGCTCTATTTTGGTGTTTAAAACAAGTCGATAGCGTGAGCGGTTCATTTTTTATAATTCTTTTTGTGTCGATGGGTACCTCGACCGCCATATGGCGGTTATACCGGTGAAAGGGTTAATGTCCTAGCTTTTACACGGTAGCTTTTAGTCATTTGAAACACTCTTGATCTAGATATTCTATTAAAACTGAAGTAGAAATCCTTGGTATATGAATTTTTTTTAAAAACGTCCTGCCCGTGCCACTAAAAATGAATATGTACCATAATACCTATTTTCAATTGAGCACTCCATGTAGTATTTAGCTCACATTGCTCTCTCTGTAACCCTTACTAATCACAGCTACTGGATATATCATAGAGCTATTGAAGTGCCCCTGTAATTACTATTTCATCTGAGAAATGACCTGTGTATTTTGGACTGCACTCCTAGCTCATCCCTCATAATCTCATCTGTGAGCTCCAACATTATTTCCCCAGTCAGCTGCTCATCTTGAAATATTTTCTTGTACTTGGAAAGCTCCATGTGGTCCAATATACATAAAACCTAAACAAAACCAAATACATTCAGATTTATACTGCCATCCTATACCTTCAGTGTATTAGTACCTGCTGTAGAGTTAGCTTTCTCAAAGTTTGTTTGTTTCTTTCAACATCCTCTTCTGACAGCTCCTTAGAAACTGTCTCAGTTTGTCTGATAGCAGTTCCAGCAAACAAAGGATTCTTTAGTTCCTATGCAGTTTTTAAATATTAGAATGAATTATGGACTATTATTTAAATGCAGGCAATGTAATAACAATGTAAGGGGGTGGGATTTATGTAATAAAATGATTACTACTCATTTAGTTTATTTGTGTGTATGTTGGTGAGTGAGTGTGTGTCACAGTGTTGGTAGGTAGTTCATACTAACTCTGGTTTTGTACCTCCATTCTGTTAACCAGAAGATTAATTTGCTCCTTCATTTGTGCTAAATCCTTTCTGGTCTCTTTATCCATAGATGAAACAGTAGCCTCCATGTTATTCAGCCGCCTTTCCAGATTCCTTACCTTGGATTCTGCATCTTCTTTAGTGCTGGAATCTACAAATTCAGAAATATTCAAACATTAGTTTTCATTCTTTTCGTATTTTATTGTAAATGGTATACACTATCAGAGTAAGAAGCAATGTCTTTTGTTTTAACAGCCAATATATATAAAATAAAACCTTAACCTGACATTTCAACTTCTACTACTACTATTATTATTATTTCAGCAGAGAATGACTGAAACATTGACTTGCCAAGGGTTTCTGTCATCCGTCGTCGGTTTGGCAGAGTAGCCATTTTCGGTAATTTCTCCAGCTCTCTCATGGGAGATGCTGTGCTTCTCTCTGGTGAAGGAAGCTTCTTTTTTAATCTGTCCTGAGAGTGGACGCTAGAAGGACTAGGTGGTAAGGGGGCGGGGCTGATGCGGTACGTATTGGGTGGTGTTATGGGGGGAGGGGTAGGATGGGGAGCTCTGGAGGGCAGTTGGGGTGAAGGTGGTGGGGTGTGATCGGATGGGGGATGGGGCGGAGGAGGTGGGGGTGGAGGTGGAGCGGAGTGGGCACCAGCAGTGCTTGGTTTAGGCTTCTTTGCTGGAAGGCTAGGGATTTGCCTATGTAAAGTAGATTGATCGTGTCATAAACAGTGAGTGTTTAACAATACAAACTCTTGTCATGTGACTTGCATGCATACACAACAAGTTATGCCACAAGCAATACAATAGGAAAGCTGGCAGCATACCAATGTACCTCACTAGTGAACACTAGATTTCTGCAATACATGTAAATATCTATATAATAATACCTGTGACCAACGACGACAACGTATGTATTCATGAATAATTCATGAGCTAATGAGCTAGAATACGCAGACATACAATACTCATGAACTCGCGCTGAATTGCCCAGTAAACCTAGAGTGCGGGGTGAAATGGTTAGCAGCCAAACCTGGCACACAAAAAAATGGACAGTAGGCGTGAGTGGCAGAAAAACAAGAGAGCAGCTTTCGTGAACTAGCGCTGAATTACCGAGCAAACCAAGAAAGCAGTTGTAAAGAAGTGAATGGTTTGGCTATGCTAGACTACTGGTAGGTGAATTTGCTTGCAACTTAACCGGGTACAATGATAAATGGAAGAAGACGAGAGTGGCCGAGAAACAGGAGAATGGGTAAAGTGTTATCACAATCTGTAGAAAGTGATTACAATAATTGTAACTAAATGCAGGTGGAACAGACAAGGATATAGGCGGCGTAGGTTTCAAAAAGGAAGGTTAAAATGAGAAAGAGAAGGCAAAAAGCGGTTAATTCGCCAGTGGAATCGACGAGTAAAGGCGGTGTAGTAAAAAGGGGAAAGTACAAATGAGAAGGCAAAAAGAGACTGAAAGTAGAAAAGCAGAAGTAAAAAGTTTCACAAAGCCGAAGTCCACAATCATGATAGAAGGACAGAAAGATCCAGAAGCAGGAGAGGTAACAAAGGAGGAGAAAGGACTCCTTGACTCAAAAAGGAAGAGCTGAAAAAAGAAGCATCAGGTCAGAGATAAGAAATTAGATAGTTTGGAAAAACTAGAGCAGGAGAGGGAAACTTATGAACCTTAGCCAACTGTAGATAATAATAACAATGAATAAAAGTAACTTATGCTACTGCATTCTTACTTTGCAATACGTCAAGTGCCACTGTGTGGCAGGGTACTTACTAATACTACATAAAACTGAATTCACTAGATATATAAACACTTACAGCTTCCATACTATCATCTAGTACACATCATACTCTATATCAGACTCACACTTCTTTTTTTTTCTTGAATTCGCCATCTCCACTAGAAGGAGCACTTTGAGATTTCGAACTCCTCCCTGTACCCCCAGAGAACACTGGTCTGGAATTCTTGTCCCCAATCTCGTGATATATAGTTTCATATCCATCGCTATCGCTATCCGAACCAGTTCCTTCTTTGCTGCTCGACTTCTTCTGAAGAGATGAAGGATGTGTCATGCTGACGTAAGCTACCGTGGGCTCATCAAGCTCCACCCCGTGCTTCTCCATGCCTTGCTTAACAGCACTATAGAACAGATTCTGAGTTGCGGATGCTTGTGTGGACGCCATCTCCTTCATGCATTTCAACTTGCTGGGATCAAACTTCTCATAAATGTTTATGGTGTCATCATATATCTTCATTTCATCTGCAACTACTGGAGTAACCTACAATGATGTGGATAGATGGATTTAATGTGTGCAACTAAAGACACAATGAAGAGTTGGTGGAGAGAAACTAAATACAGACTAAATAATTAAATAGGAATTCATAGTAACACTTATTTTCTGTTTTACAGCCAATAAATATAGGTATTTCAAATCCTTATATAATATAATATTTATTTCAAGTCTTGAAATAAAAAAAAATAAAAAAAAGACTGCTACAATGTTGGCTATTCAGCCAAGAAGGATAGAGTAATACAGCTAGGAATTAATTCAGATTGAAGTAAAAGAAGTTGCATTCAGACAACCATGTTTTTTTGGCTCAATTACTTCTCAACAGCATCCTGAAAAACATATTTAGATAAATATTGTTTTCTGTTTTGGAGAAAGCTAGCTACTTGCATAAATCTATGGTAAAGCGGTGAAAGGGGAGGGGTTGATTCCACCACAATTTAAACAAAACAACAACAAAAAACAAAGTTAGTTGTTATTTATGCAGACATCATGCTTCATGGCAGTGATTTGGATGTTTCAATAGTTTATGCTAATAGCGTGTATGTCATATCTTGACTAGAATCTATATAATAATACGCTTGTGTGTCAGTAACGACGACGACGATCAACGGTGTGTATTCATGAATAATTCATGAGCTTTGTACGGTTCGGTAAAGCATCGTAACTTTGTGGTAGGTAAAGTGTCGTCACATTCAGTAGAACGTGCTAGTTATTTCTAAAAAGTGGGTGCAATAGACGATGGAAGGTGGCATAGGCTTCAAAAAGGAAGGTGAAAGTACGGAAGAGAAGGTAAAAGGTGATTAATTGTAACCGAAAAGCGGATGGAATCGGCGAGGTAAGGCAGTGTAGGTTTAAAATGGAAGGGAAGAGAAGGCAAAAAGGCGAGCAATTAATTATAACTAAAAAGCGGGTGGATTCGACGAGTAAAGGCGGGGGTTAGTTTTCAAAAGAAAGGCTAAAGTACGTAATAGAAGACAAAAGTTTCTCAAAGTAGAACAGAAATTCAGAAGCAGGAGTGATAGACAAAGGAAAAGGGGGCGCCATGACTCAGAAGAAGAGCTGAAGATAGGAGAGGTGGAGTAGAACAAAAGCTCAGATAGTTCAGAAAAAGATAGCAGGAGAGGGAAACTTATGTAACCTTAACCAATGGTAGAGAATGATAACTGAGCAGGATAACTTGTGCTACTGCATTCTTACGTTGCAATACGTCAAGTGCCACTATGTGGCGGGGTACTTGCTAGTGAAATATATTAGCTTAACATAGCATAAGTTTAATTGTTAAAGAACGTTTCGGTCCTGAAAAGTCATAGAACACAGCATCCCATTATAGCTGAAGAAGGTCCATGGACCGAAACATCCTTTAACAAAACTATACTATGGTAAGCTATACTCATTCAAGTTCATACTCATAGTAATGAATCTCTACGACATATCTTGACTAGCGTTCTGGTAGGATCTGGTACTTTACCTCTATACTGAGCAGCTCTCCTTCCAATGGAATGTCCACATACTCGTCTACCTGGTCTACTCCGTACTCATCAACAGTTGGAATACCATCTGGGTAGAGGGCGGAGGCAATGAGAGAAGACTCCGTCACAATTCCAGTTATTCTGACCACATCCGACAGAAATCGATCGTTCATGTCTTGAATCTGTAGCAGAGACAATCACACCATCTTCACTTCTGAAAACATTCTTCTAGAACAATTTAATACTCCGAGATACTATATTAGATTTATTTCTAGCAAATTATCTCAGTTTTAACAGCCAATATGTTTAATCCTGACATTTCGACTTCTTGTAGAAGTCCTCATTATCTCAGCCAAGAATGACTGAATGTCAATGAAAGATACACTTTTCAGATATCAACTACTTCAACAGTATCTAGTACAATAATACAGACTGAAAGCTTTGAAATATGCTGCCAATTTTTTAGATATTCAATTGATAATAAAGGATATGTATATTTCTGAATATTTAAGGGGATTAAACAGTAAATTTATGAATAAATAAGTAGTAATAAGAAAGTTTTGTCTAATAATTACCATGGATTATGGGTGCATATATCCTTTAATAATTAGCATAATGGACTTAATGTCACAAAATTAGCAGTAAGCCAAGATTTGATTGAAAACCCTCAACCCTCGCATCCCCCTACATCCTAAGCCATAATTCCTTACCAAGGCAGCAGTAGTAGGGTTGTGGTAGAGCTCATCTCCCAGATAGACTGTGGCGGAACTAGGGAAAGGATCAGGTACATTATCCAGGATGTCAGAGAGAGACATCTTCACCAGACTGGGACGCGTTGAGAACAGCGACATGCACTGCTCCGGAACCATCATTTCAATCTTCTTCTTGACACTGAAAATTTTCATTGTTTTTTTGCTCTTCAACCGAGACTTTTGCACCTGCAGAGTTATTGATGTCCATTAGTAAATTATTATTTTCAATTTCTGCTACTAGTATTTTTATATTTAGCTGAATAGAAACATTTGAAAATTTCTATACATAAAATAACCACAGTAAATTGGTAAATTGGAACCAGTTGTACTCTAAAGCAGACTGCTAACTTACTCCTTTTATGACAATGATCTCATTCTCCTCTAGAAACACTCCATTCTCAGCATTGTTCCAGGTGGACATGCAGCACAGCACCTTTGGCAGTGAGGGGAGAGAGAAGATGTCTGACACTCTGAGATTAAACCCTAAGACAAGTTCAACATCCACTATTGAGAGACACTTCTGAGTCATATTTTATACACAATATAACAATCCCTTATTGGAACAAGGTTGTGCTTAAATTTTTTTAAGGAATTGCTCTTTGGTACCATCTTGAAATAAACAACTCATTGCACGCAGCTTTTGTTGGAGATGACCCTTTACCCAATCCTTCCCCCATCTTCCAACATATGTACCTGACAGAGCTTGCTGGGACACTCGACTTTCTTCCACTGGGTCAAACACTAGTCCAAACTCAATGGAGGAGTTGATAGGGACACTGTAGTCGGTGCCGACCATGTCTCTCAGTCGGGCAACCCTCACATGCTTCAGTAAGTGAATGTTGTACTGGTCATTGGCTGATACTACACACAAAACACAAATTACAAATGGAATTTGTACTGCACTTTAAAGAAAATATAACAGGTTGGTAGAAATATATTTTAGAAGACGTTTTTTAGTGAAACAGTTCAATAGGATGCTTCAAATTTAAGCAAGCAGACATCTTTGTTTGATAGCTTCTCTAACATGAAGGATATCACGATTGTAAATGGTTCAACATGATAGATGATAGTGCACATAAAAATGCAACATTAGGAAAGCCAGTATTCAGAATAAGACAAGTTGTAGGAGACTGTAGGCTCATGAAGAAGTGGTGTATGCATTGAATATTACTAGAAAATGCTCGTGTAGCATTGGTTGGGCGAGCGAGGTTCTGGGGAAATGTTGACACTTTCAATTGCATTGGGGTCGTTTGATTTGAATTTGCATTGGTTTTCTTCCTGCAGGTTGCCAAATCTGAATTCACAGCTCATTATTAGTAGTAGAATATGTAATGACATGTAAAGGGGGAAATGATGATTGGTAAAGGGTAAAGAATGGTACTCCTCATGATAAAGTAACAATTGGTAAAGGGTAAAGAATGGTACTCCTTCTGGAATGCGCACGAGTTTAAACGACGACGATACGTATTCAGGATTTCCATAGACTACATCTTAGAGTTGCTCGCTCGCTTCGCTCGCTCGCCAATTAGTAGTAGCTAGTAGCAGAGTAAATTTGTAAAATCTCTTCGGTAAAGTAATTCATTTTATAATAATTTTTGTCAATTGAATACTACATTCGTTTGAACAACTGAAATTGTTTTCTAGCTACAGCTAATCAAATGACAGCCACTGGCCAGACTATAATTTTGTAGTGACACTCTAAAATATAATAGCTATCATAATTTTTGTGTAAGTCCTTTTTTGTCAAGTAATACTCACAAAGAAAATAGTGATACTAAAAAGGACACATTTTGAAATTCTACCTGGACCTCTCTACAGCGATTGTGTGTCACAATCTCACCTCTTCCTGCTCTAATAGTGGCTTCTACTACAGTTATGAAGAAAGCTTGCCCATATTATGAATACTAGACAGATGGATTTATCACTGAATAGATTTTTATTGCTAGCATAATAGTATGTACTCTATTCCATGACAGTACTGCCCGAGAAACTATCTCCACTATTCTAATTGCTTTACGTGGACTCACATACCGAACTTCTAATCCAATGATTCAATGCAGCAGTGATCACGATACATAGCTCACTAATGATCAGTTCAACATGATGTAATGGAGATTACTAAATTATCCACTACATTGGCTTGTAGTTTATTCTAATACTCCCACACTCCCTTTTACTTACAACACACTAATAGATCACATGACTGTCACATGATCTAACATGTCTTACTTGTCAGTCTATTGCTGTTGCCACAGAAACCATTGATGACTTTTATTCTCTGGGGAAGCTGCTTAGAGTAGCACTTCACAAACTCTAGTAAAGTCATTTCTTGAGGAGATGATAAGGAGTTAAGACTGAAAGGGAAACGTACCATGTGAATACATACTAAAATGACTAACTTGCAATTGTATCAGTTTCATTTACAAATTTAAATAATGTGCTAAAGAAACTGAAATACTGCTTAAAATATCATCACTATAGGAGACCCTTAGCTGCATTATAGAAGTTAGATTGGAACTTTCTCACCTAAAGGGGTCTGGAAAAACAGCAACGGAAAAATGTGAAAAAATCTTAGTAGTCACCCGGAATCAAACCCAGGGCCACTGGCTTTAGCCACCAATGCTCTAACCACTGAGCTACGACAACCCACGACTTCCAAGGCCCTCACATTTTACCTTTATACTGTTGAGTAGTACCGCTTGCTGCAGTCTCGTACTCAACAGACCACCAATTATGTGCCGTCAGAACACCTTTTCGGTGTCGACCGGGAACACCTCCCCCTCCGGAGAGGAGCCATAATTTGTGGATTGAAAAGGGTTTATCATCACAATTATGAAGGGCCAGAACTTGATAATTATAGAAGTTATTTATTGAACAAACTTCAAGCAGTATAGAGCTAGATATCAGTACTAGATATCAGGACTAGATATCAGTACTAGATATCAGGACTAGATATCAGAACTAGATATCAGTACTAGATATCAGGACTAGATATCAGTACTAGATATCAGGACTAGATATCAGAACTAGATATCAGGACTAGATATCAGAACTAGATATCAGTACTAGATATCAGGAGGACTAGATAGCAGTACTAGATATCAGGACTAGATATCAGTAATAATATGAGATAGCTAATTTTTATTGCTTAGTTTACCAAAAAACAGAGTGCCAGCAAATGTGACAAATGCATAACTTTATTGTTGACAAATATTCCTAGTTCCTTGTGGAAAATGAAATGGAACTAGGACTATTGATCTATTCATTAATCTAATAACTTTTTACCACACAAAGCCCACAATGTTTGTGATGTAGTGTTGGACAGACAGACAGACAGACAGAGGGACAGACAGACAGACAGACAGACAGGCAGACAGACAGAGGGACAGACAGACAGACAGACAGACAGGCAGACAGACAGGCAGACAGACAGACAGGCAGCCAGCCAGACAGACAGGCAGACAGACTGACAGACAGACAGGCAGACAGGCAGACAGACAGACAGACAGGCAGACATACAGACAGGCAGACAGACAGGCAGACAGACGGACAGGCAGATATACAGACAGGCAGACAGACAGGCAGACAGACGGACAGGCAGACATACAGACAGGCAGACGGACAAACAAACAGGAATAATAAGTCGTAAAACCATTTCTGTCTGGTATGCTAGCCTATTCTCTAGAATCAATATTTCTGAATTATTTTTTTAATTTAAAATATAATATTTTATCACATGAAGAATACTAATTAAAATAGACTGTGTGTGACCAGCATCACGTGTGAGTGAGTTGCTAATTTTTCTCAATTTTATTCTTCTGCATGGCCACATGTACTTTTAGTTATTGCATATTTTGAGTTGGAATGTATCACTACACATATATAGTGCAAATTATGATAACACATGTCTCAGAGACTTGTTGATGGCCACGAGTGTGATGTGGGGGCGTGTGATGTGGGGGTGTGGCACATATCTCAGAGCTTGTTGATGGCCACGAGTGTGATGTAGCATGACACATATCTCAGAGACTTGTTGATGGCCATGAGTGTGATGTGGGGACGTGACACATACCTCAGAGCTGTGATGTGGGGGTGTGGCACATAGTGCTGAGCTTGTTGGCTGCTGTGATGATGTGCACAAGGGCATGGAACATATCTCAGAATTTCCAGATTATATATATTATAATATATATGTATATTTATTCCAAGCTAGATATCTTCACAATGATATTTTTAGGTAAGTGACCTATGAGATGACCTGTGAGATATCTCATGATATCACAAAGTGTTATCTCTTGGCTGTATTGAGCATGCTCATTACCAGAGTAGTTATAGCAACAGAGCCTGGTGTACAAGTTTTCTGAGTTTTTACAGCTACCTTTACTCTAATGGAGCCTACCCAGCCAGGTTAGAGCAGCTGCTATGATATCAGCTGGGGTTGTGGGGAGCCCCTGTGAGTTTTCCTAACTTTGCTGTGAGTTACAAAAAACAAAAAACAAAAAACAAAAACTACTTCAGTGAAGATATCTAGTGTGGAATAAACCACTTATTACACTCATCAGAGTGATATGGCTAGATATTTCACTCTCAGGCTTGTGAAAATAAATTAGCCTGCTCATGAAATATTGCACCATATCACACTCTGACTCATGTAATAAGTACTATATATAATATTATATATAATATATATTATATACACACTTATTTATTTATTCCAGCTAGATATCTCCACAATGTTATTTTTAGGTACTTGACCAGAGTGAGAACTCATGATATCACATAGTGTTATCACAAGCTCATTACCCTAGTAGCAACAGGCCTGGCTTACCAGTTTCCTGGTTTTTACAACTACCTTCCTATAAGTGAAGACACCAACAGTTACCAACCCTAGAACAAACTACTTCAGTAAAGACATCAAGCATGGAATAAACCACTTACTACACTGGCGGAGTGATATGGCTAGATATTTCACTCTCAGGCTTTACTGTCACTCCCCTTGGCTCTGAAAATAAATTGGCCTGCTCTTGAATATTTTGCCATCACACTCTGACTCATGTAATAAGTATTATATATAGGCTACAGGCACCATACAAATTAGTTCCAGGTTCAATATGCCACTACTTATTAATACAGACGTGATATTGAGATTTAGAAAAGTTAAAGTCAAAAACAAACATATATAGAACTGATAAGACAGACAGAGAGACAGACAGGCAGACAGACAGAAAAACAGACAGACAAACAGATATTTAGACAGGAAGACAGACAGACAGACAGACAGGCATGCAGACAGGCAGACAGACAGAAAAACAGACAGACAAACAGATATTTAGACAGGAAGACAGACACACAGACAGACAGGCATGCAGACAGGCAGACAGACAGGCAGGCAGACAGACAGACGGACAGACAGACAGACAGACAGGAAGACAGACAGACAGACAGATAGGCAGACAGACAGGCAGACAGGCAGATAGACAGACAGGCAGACAGACAGACAGATAGGCAGACAGACAGGCAGACAGACAGACAGACAGGCAGACAGACTGATAGACAGACAGACAGACAGACAAACAGACAGACAGACAGGCAGACAGGCAGACAGACAGACAGACAGACAGACAGACAGACAGACAGACAAATAGACAGGCAGACAGACAGACACAGACAGACAGATAGACAGACAGACAGACAGATTGCTTCGACCACAGCTAGTTCCCTTGGCCAGGACAACATGTTGTCTCAGGTTGTCACTACATGCTGTCAGTGTAATGTATTCCAACGCTACAAGACTAAGTCAACAAGGTGATTTCCAATGTTTTCAGTTTGTTTTTTTTTAATAAGCTTGCCATAGAAACATAGCCTTAAAAGATCCTAGAATAGAACAAACAGAACCAGACTATGTTAGTTTAACGTCACAAGCATTCCTCAGTGTACTACTTAGACCATGTTTTTGTTTTCTATTGTAAGAAAGTCAGATGCCCTAAGTAGCTTATACAAGTAGAAAGTTGGTCTTATGAAATCATTTCTAGTTAGCTTAGTTCCTAGTTGAACTAGAAGAATAGCACCAACTCTTAAGTACAAGGCAGTTTCTGAGGTAGGCCTGACTATTTCTGTTGGCACAAACCCACGCCCATGCCACACTGTCTGTGAAATGTGTTTCAGATATCTGAGACAGTATTATTTCTACTAGTGATAAGTAATTAACCTCAAGAATAGCTAACTTTAGTTTTACAATGGTATATGCACAAAGGCAATCTAAATGACAGTAAATACATGAGAAAATGTACTCACTTTACACTAACAATAAAGACGTTGTTTCTCTTTAATACTGTTAACAATTTTACAAGGATACAGTGTCTATAAAATATCACTCCTACTCACTAGTGATTCTGTTACTGTAACTTTTACCACTTTTAGCTCTTACTTTGTTGGACAAGTTGAACTTGAACTTATGTGCAGCTGCAATTTTTACCACTGCTAGGCAACAGATTAATACCATGTGACAAGTTTACAGGTCTTGAGCACACACACACACACACACACACACACACACACACACACAGCTGGTTCAGGGCTGGTGCACTCATGCTTTCAATAGAATGATATATACAAAACATACAATAACTCTTAAAACTCAAAGCTGTTAGCTTTTATGAGCCATGTATTCCTACTGAAGCACCCACTCACTTGATTGATGGCTCTTTTATGGCATTACAATTATTCCTTATCATTTTTACTATTACATACTTCAGAGATCACCTTTGATAGGCCACAGGAAATTTTTTAAACAACATTGAATTTTCTATTATGGAGATTTCTGACTTGTTGCTGGAGTTTATATAAGTGAAAATACAACAACAGAATTGTGCTTAACTTTGTCAGTGAAAGCACAGGATGCTAGCTATATAATGCTCTGTACTCACAAAGGAAGTTTGGCCCAGGAAATAGAGTCTATGTCGATGCAACCCAAACACTAGTTCAGGACTTGCTCTTTGCTTAATATAATCTTTGTGTATCTTCAACATGGTTTGGCTACATAACAATATATATATGTGGTACAGTACGTGTTTTATTAAATGTGATGAAGTATGATTGGTTTCTCCCAAGAGGCCACGTTAGCTTTCTATTTTTGTAGTGATCATTAGCAGACATTCAGAACTAACAGTCAACCATAACAATATGTTTACATTCTGAAAGCACAGAGCAACTATTATTATGACTAAATAAGACATTGTTAGAATGGTCTTGTATAAACGAGTAATAATTTAGCAAACTCTACTTGTCAATAGCGTCCTGCTCTCTCTCGTCAAAAACAAGCTTGTCATAATATTTTGAAAATACATTTAAGGAAAACTTTATTTAGCAGGGGGGGGGGGGGGATTTTCTTCAAAAATGATATTCTTCAAGTGATAATAGTTCTTTCAAAAATGGTACTTATATTGTGTGATTGATGAGTGGGGGCATGGCTTAATCAATTGTATCATTGTTTGCTGACTGGTTGTCGTAGCTCAGTGACAGAGTGGTTGTGTGTTAAGCAAGCAGTCCTGGGTTCAATTCCCATTGGTGACCAAATATTATTAATTCCGTATTGTTAAAAAAATAAGCATGTGAAAGAGAAAGAATAACTCGAATGAGTGAAAGAAGCTGAGAAAGGAGTTGTGCATCATACTATTGGTAGGTTGAGGTCTATAGTATCATTCTTGTGTGGTGTTTGCTACAACACTTCCATCATTGGCTGTCAATAGTTACTGCTTGCGTGTAATTGTCGTAGTTTCAATCATACTCTAAAATTTGACACTTGCATCTTTCAATTTGCAATTTTTCCCCAAATTTGTAATTATACAAACTATTTACAAAAATAGACAATTCATGTCAAATATAGTAAACAGCTTATAATTAGTATCGTGAAAACAGCAATCTATGGCTGGATGGCTCACATGACTGCATCTAGTTGTAGCAGTGGTAGGGTGAGTAGGAATAGCCAGAGCTACTGGCTACAGCATACAAGACATATGTTTCAGTAATCTTAGTCAATACATCACATGATATATCGTTCCACACTCTATTCCTGATCTATTAATAGATTTCATGTTTTATTTAGAACAGTGTGCATAATGACACATAAAAGAATAACAAAATCAAACAATTATTTTCAATATGTAATACATGCCACCCACGCACGAGTGGACTGGACCCATACATCAAACTGAATCCATTAGCTCTTGAGTTCTTTCATTGAGGAAGTACAAACAGTTTAAAAATAATTTAACTAGTAGAACGTCAACACACTATAGATTGTACGACAGACCAGTACGACAATCTAAATAATCTATTCTTATAGTTACATTTCTATCCCAGATCTTCTGATTAGGTATAAAACCATATAGAGCTAAAAATATTATTTTATATCGCTGGTGAAAGTGTGGTGATTTAGTGACAAAACTGATGAATTATTGTCATAGCTTTAGCTGTGTATTCTCTCTTAACAATGCTAGTTATTTTGTTCTGAATTATTTTGTTGTTTTTTTGTTTTTTGTTGTTGTTGCTTTTTCCACTGTTGTCGTTTTTGTTTTTTTTGGTAAGTTGACTCATTCTTACTAGAAGACCCTAAATAAAGCCTGCCTGTTTCACTTACACGAGCACACACAAACATATGAATACACTTGCAAGAATGAGCAGTCAGCTGTGACTCCACCTCCTCCCTATCCTGTGGCTTATTGTAAACATTTGTCTTTCACTACAACAAATCTGTTGGATGTTGTGTACACTGTGGACTCTCTTAGTGATCTCTGACAGGGAAGTCCAGTTTACACTTTGACTAAGTAATGAAGAAAAACAACCTTGGTACTTGCATTCATACAATTAAGGAGTTGCTGTTCATTAAAACAATGTTTTATACTCTACCAACAGCACCAGGCTGAGTCTATTACTACAAGAGTTCACATAATTATTGACATTTGAGTTTGTGCTGACTCCATAAGTTCTTTTATAAACTTTAGATGTTAATTTTTAGATGTAAGTAGCTAATTGGTTTGTTTTCCTTCAAAACATTCGAGAACTATATTTTGTCTTACAGAAAATAGCTATCATAAATGCATGACAGTTTAATTAACAATACTCTAATATCAAAAGTCATTATTTCATTCTAATCAGATTGAAATAATAACTTTTGATATTAGAGCATTGAGCTGATACACAGCCTCTACTATTATTGTACAGAAGATAATTACTAACCTATACATACTAGTGAGAAAGATAAGAGATTAGACAAGGAATTCTAACTTGTTACTCCAACAACACATTCTCTATAAGATGAACAGTCTACAAGTTAAACATACCTCATTGCATAAAGGGATTGTAGTACAGCCTGGCAAGTCATACCACAACTAACTATTATCACATAGTATATAATCTCGTATCTAATTATTCCATCTGCTCCTGCATTTCTTGTAGAGTCAGTTCTATTTAAATGGTGGAGTGTCTGCGATGTTCCCCATAGCATATCATGGTACATGCAGCACTGCCCAATCTAAAGTGAAAGTGAGTTTCAACAGCTGCTGTTGAGTCTGTCATTCCGTCTTGATGATTTCATGCTCCTTTATCTACATAGCTACTTATAGCTGGTATTATTACAGAGACTAATTATAAAATACTCATATCAAAACAGCATGAAGACTCACAACAAAGAGACTTAAAGCTTGGAAGAGATGTTTGTTGTATTTTGCATTTGAAGTACAAAAGAGACTGAGTTGAGGGTATTTTAAAATTTTCCCGATAAACAAGTTCATATAAAATGTATGTACAATATATTATATTTACATGTGACAGTACTTAGGAAAAGGGACCAATTGCATTAAAAATTGAAAAATGAATTATTTGTACCACCTTGTAGAGCTTTTTCTGAAGTATTTTGATTATAGGCAGGCGCTGCGTGGTTCACTAAATATACGTGCACTAATCTAAGCAACTTGAAAATAATTATTTTGAGAAAACTGCAATTAAACCTTCATATTAAATTTTTTCTGGCAGAGCAACTCTGAACTCCGTAATCTAGCAGAAAGTCTGCTACAGATTACGTACCACGTTTACTTACGCCAGGAAAATGGAGATGCCCTGTTGAAGACAACAGTAAGACTAGACAAAGCCACTTATTATATTGACAGAGGAGCTGCTTACTCAGTTTAAAGCCTATCTTGTGTAAACCTACTAAACAGGTATAGATTTTAAGTAGCATTAGATGCGTGTTGAGATAGTTAGGCTGTTCTTGTGATTTTTTCTGGTTTCAATCATGAAGTCAATTTTGCTCACTATATTTGATTTGGTATTTCAGTTATGATCAACTAGCTTGGTTTGTTAGCTCACTGGCTAGCTAAGTTTAGTTAAATTTGTCTTAGCTAAGTGAGCAAGCAAGCTTGCTGCCTGTTTTGGAGCAAGTGAACAATGAATATTGATAGGTAGGAATCAGTTTTAAATCAGTGAAGCAAAAAATGTATGTCATGCTGGACTTTCCAAAATGTGTTGCCTTCTCTTGTTGCAGTGACACAAGTCCTCCTCACAACTGATATCTGTGTCTAGTCAGAGACTTGCTGATTCTTCCCAAGTCTTTACGATAATAGTCCAAGTCCCATCATTAAGAAGAGCCTCTTGGTCAACAGACTCCAACTACTTGATACTCATGTCAACTTGTTTAACTTGATCGTTGGTGTTTGTTTATCCTACAGTAATCCCTGCACAGCGTTGCAATGTATAGGCACGTTAACCTGCGATTTTTCAACCAGGTAATTTGTTGCTAGGCAATAAACTGAACTCGCCCACGGATTTCAGCTCTACGTGGGCTAGATTACCTCGTCACATACGGGAGGTCAGATAAAAGAGAAAAAGGTGACCGTGTTTACGCAGGGCGCTTGGACCTTAATAAAGGTTTTAGCCACTTAAATTTAGTGTCATTTAGCTAAAGGAGAGATGATATCAGTGGAACAAATAAGATTTTTTTTTTGTTATCGTTGTTCTAACAGTACTGTATATTTTTATTTTACGTAATTGATCCTTTTCCTAATTACATACTGTCACATATAGCTATCCATAATATGGCATAGTAGATGAAACTTATTCATTCATGTTGAATAGTATCACTTCATATGACTGAGGGACTTAGCTGGTAAAACTCGTACTAAGAACAAAAAGACATATATATTATTCATTTGATACAGGAGAATATCACGAGTCTGTTGGCTTAGTATTTACGCGAGTGCCGCAGGCACGAGCGTAAATACCGCCAATCAGACGAGTGATATTCTCGGGTATCCAATGGATAATAAATTTATTAGGTACTGCTCATGCGCAGGCCTAGGGGGACGTAATAACCCAACGTAATAACTATGAACACAGGTGATATGGAAAAATATTGCCCTAAGCCACATCCTGTTTACTTTAATGCATTTTCTATGTGGCAACAGTTATCAGGCTCTGTTCAGTACCTAATAAAGTGAGATTATTAACTGAATAAATTGTGACAGGCTCTGGGAAAACCAGGCATTTCTGGCAAACCAAAAAAAATGAGTTTTTTATGTTAATAAAAAGCTACAATTTATCTCAACTTAGTGCTAAAATATACTGGAGGGTAAAACCTTTGACTCGCACAGAAACTGGCAGTTGAACTGGGCTGTATTCAGCAAAGCAATTGAACTAGAAATCGTGAAAACATAAATTGAATTTCCACTTCCGGTATAATTAACGTTTCCGTATACTTAACGGCGTACTCCGCATACGCAATTAAATTGTGCAGCCGCTTTTTGGCAACTAACGAAGTTTTGCGTAGAGTTCTTTTTAGCTTTCAGAGCGTCTCGGAGCCTGTCTTGTCGGAATCCTTGGCTACTCTACTCGACGTAGGAGTAAACTTTCAGCCAGAGGTAAGCTGTAGATTGCATGCAATAGTCTCAAAGCCATGCCGTTTTTTAGCTGCTTGTTTAAAACTCCACCCATTCCCTGTTTATTGTACTTCGAGAACTAGAGAGAATAAAAAGTAGCTTGTCTTTCCACAGCACGCTTGAGGTTTTTTAAGTTGTTTTGACATTTGAAATTTGGCATAGACTTAGAGTAAGGGTCACTAAGACTAATTCTGCAAAAAACAAAAATAGGAGAAAGAAAGAATTTTTCCGATGACTTAGTTCTGGAGCCTATATCTCAATTTCAATTTTTGCCCAAAATGCCTGGTTTTCGCAGAGCCGGTCACAATTGTTTGAGTATTTTCTAAACACGGAGTAGAAGTGTGATCATCTCTATGGTAACAATTGATCTCGAGGCAGTCCTAAAGCCAAACTTTTTCTTTCACTCTTTTTTCCCATATCGCGACATGTACAATAACTAACTCACCTTTCTTTAGACCCAAGTATTTCAGTTCTCTTCCCGGAACCTCCAATTAACAAAGATAATTCTTTTCCTGGTGGCTCCCTCACTTTTGAGCTTTCTGCACGCTTTACTTTCTTCTTCTTCACTTCTGGTGCAGTTGTCTTTAGGTTCTTCACTGGAATAGAGCTCTCACGTGGCGGAATAGTGGGTGGAGGCATGCCAGAACCACCCCTACTTGTATACATATTGGAGCGGGCACTTGAGAGATGTTCCAGAGACATTATCTGCAGTGACCACAGGGAAAGTCATTTTAACATGGTGTACCCCAAACCACTCCTAGTCAGCAAATATGGCAGGTAGCTAGTACCCACTGGCTAAATATATAGCTATCAAATTATAGGAGTGAAGGTTTGATTGATTAACCAGGTTTTTGAAAATGCATCAAATATGGCTCAAATTAATGAAGCAAACCAATTTTCAGACCTACTTGTAGCTATAGTTATACAGCACACACAATAGTACGCTAGACAGACTCCCATTAAATAACTAGATCACTACCTATAGCTACCCTATAGCTTACCGCAGCGTCCTACTTCGCAACTGCGGCGCTGAACTCTCCGGAGGAGATTGAAGTAATTGAAGCCAGAAATTGACGTCCGGAATCTTGGGACGTCATTATAAGTAAATGAACGCTTCCGGAGTTGAAACCCTTTACCATATTCAGCTAAATGCATTAGTCTGGCTAACCTAGCCACCTTTACCAAATTGCTCAGCCTACCAGTTGGGCAAAGGGTCTATTACCACAAAAGCTCATTGAACTTGGTTGCATACTGTAACGAACCAAAACCACAAGTAGCATGACACAAAATTGTAACACAATCACTTCAGGCAAATTACCAAGTGACCTAGAATTAAACTATCCTAGCAATAAAACAAACAAACAAACAAACAAATAAATAAATTAATTAATAAATTAATAAATATAAATTAATTAATTAATTAATACGTTGTATGATACATAAATAAATAGCACAACAACAAAGTCTGGAATTTTAGGAGTTCCAAATGTGTTAAAATAAATCATACTGCGATATTAAGTATCTCTCTTCACAGTACACATATAATTATAGCATCATGTCAGGATGTTATATTTGAGATGACACATGTCCTTCTGCACATTCTCTTGCCATGGCAATACACATGTCCTCTCTCACGTACAGCAACTCAATACTTCCTCTGGAAGGGATGGCAAAGTGATAAGAAACTTAATATGACAAGTTGATCATGTCAAATACAATGAATACCTCTTCACAAAGACCAACATTGGAGCGAGTGTAATGACCCTAGCTTGTATGTAGAGATTTGGCTGCTTTCAGAGGTTTCTTTGCATTGTGGTAGATCATTCATTCCATTAGTTGGTTGCTGTACACAATCACATTAGCTACTTCTTTGTGGCATCCTACGCGAGGCATTAATAAAATAGCTTCTTTCTCCAGCCCTGCCACACAGGCTGTAGGAAACTTAGATTAGTGCACTCAATGCAAGTTTTGATTTTGATGAGCTGTTCGATCCCTTTTTACATGCTAAATGAACTGGACCTGCTTCAGATAGATATGAGGGAATACTCTTCAGCTGACCACAACCAAAACTATATATGTATTTTACCCTTCAACAAACACTTCAAGAAATAATTCTATTAATAAATAACGAATAATCAAGTCCAATAGACAATGATAAGAAATATTACATGAAAGTAACACTTGGAACAAACAACAACGTTAGAAAAGATGGCGAGCAATTGTCAACATGTAAACAACAACAATCTTCACATGCCACAGACGAAGGCAGCAACACCTATGGGGGCTGGGGATGCTAACTGAGCAAGTCGAAATGACAGTTCAATAAGTGGGTGAAGTAGCTTCCTGTTGATATGGTGACCAATGCAAGTAGAGTTTATACAGTGAATTAATGAAAAACACAAGAAAAATGTTGAAATGCCAAAAAAACAAGTCACAAAACTGACAAAAAGAATATGAAAAAATGAAGACTAAGACGTCTTCTTTGGATATAAAGAATGCTTCAAAAAAATGGAGCAAATAGAAAAGGAAAGAAAAAGTAAGGGAGTTTATAAGAATTGGTTGTGCTTTGCAGATTGTCGTAGAAACTGAAGTGCAGTGCTGAGTGCTAGTTTAACCATCCATTGCAGAGGATGAGTGCAGATCATATGACTAGCTGGGTATCTCCAGAGTGAAGACAAAGAATGAGATCAAACACTTGACACAAATATTCCATTGTGTTGTGGAGAGCGAGAAAAGAAGAGTCGAGAAACGTTGGAGGGGGAGGGAGATTAACTGGTAAGGGTTGGCACCTCAGCTATTTAGAGGATGACCTTTCAAATATCTCTGCTTTAGGTTTTCTGTCCAAGTAAGGATCTTCTCCATTCAATACACACCTGGCAGAGTGACGACCTGGAGGAGAGAATACAAACAAAAAATGAAAACTTTACATAAAACAAGTTCAAGGGACTATGAACAGGTAATATGTTTACAATAATAATAACTATTAATTTCTCCCAATTTTATCCATCTCTCCATGTATGTACAGATGAAGCAACAATATGTATAACGTCATGACTAAATAGAGACGCACAAGCTAGCATACTTTCTTGCAGCCACAAGCCACACCCACCAGTCTCACTTACCACTGATGATTTTGAGGAGTCGCTTGCGGTGCAGTTTTGAAGTCACTCTGAGGTCTTTCTCAAGCATGTCATCGTCACACTCCGCCAAGATCTCGCCACTGATGTGCTCAGACTTGAAGTGGTCTTGATATTGCTTGAGTCCCATGCACTCTAGGAGCTCTAATACCTGCACGCATACACACACACACACACACAAGAACGTGAAGTCTTCAAGCACCAAACAACCACATTGCAACACTTACAAAGGTGACACATTCGCTACTCATCGAGTTATTCATCCCAACAGTGTAAAGACTCCCTCCTGAAACTAGCTCCAATAAACAAGCTAAAGCAATACCCACTTCAATAACAACCATTGCCAAAAGCAGCACATGATTAAAAAATACTTCCAGCACTTTGAAGTCCACGAGTGTCTATGACGTGCTATGATCTTTCAATCAGAAATGACTATGATAAGCATCTCATTGAGAAAGGTGCTAATTGGAAACACTTGCCACAATGCTGTGTTGCCTACTGCAAGCTCTACCACTGCAGCTGATAACAAGGTGCAAAACAGATTCCATTATTTATGATCAGATGAACGAGATGCAATTAGTCACAAATTAAATTTTAAACCAGTTTGACTGGGTTTGGGTACAATAGATGTAATAATTGATGCTAATTGGCCAAGGAAATGATTATATTGCCATGGAGAAGAAAACAAGAACAAGCCAAATGACACATCACTAGCAGAAGGTATCAATGTCCCAATATTCACACGATCTGAAATATCTACTGTGAAGTGCAGTTGTCAACACCACTGACCACACCCACCCACACACTCTACCCTGTCAGCACCCTCCACGAGCTGTAGTAAGCAATATGGCAATGAAGATGAGCATATGCATCATGTGACTTGGAGAATGAATCTACTCCACCCACTGACTGAATGATGAAATCCTCTAACATGGTCAGATATATGCATGGCCTGACTCTAACAATCACTTCATCACTGGAGAGTTTGGGAGATCATGATACTAGAGTTATGAATTCTTATATCTCGGTGAATATCCTTATACCAAATACCAAACCATGTTTGATATCGCACCCATTATTAACTTCCTGACATGAATTGCCGTACCAGAAAAGCCACATGACCATCAAAGCCGGACACACCCTTAAATCAATGAATATCATTAACAATGTCTGAGTCCTCAAAGAGCCTGTAGAGGTGACCCCCCCATCTCTTAGCTCTGCACCTGGGCCCAGGCCAAACCCAATGAATGGAATTACAAATTCCAGCTGCCGCGTGACCTAGTGGTTGCCATGGCTACTCCTTCCCAACCCATGACACACCTTCACCAGCTTCCTGATGCAAGTTCCTGTGTAGTTGCCTAACACATGGGATGGCTATAACAGCTTCCAACAGTCAAAATGGGAGTACAAGAGATTACATCGCTATCATAACTTCAAATTCCAGAGAGCCATCACTTGATAGGGCACACTTTAGTCCTATACTAGAGTTATAATAGCTTATAGAGATTTCGTACAACCAGAAAAAGAGGTTTGCTATCTTGCGTAAATGTTTCGGTGCAAACAACTAAAGGCAACCATCTGGCTGACATTGTCTAATGTGCACTTTAAAACAACCGGCTGAATCTATTTAAATACTCCATGTAGTACAAATGCTATTAATCCTCACTTTATGAAGCCACTCCTATCTATCTACCCTGAGCCACCCAAATGTTTCTCTCCCTAACCTGGTGATGGTTGAGAGTGGCAAGATAGTCAGTGTTGCTCATAGAGATCTCATCATCTCGCGCAGTACTGTACATGCCCATCTGGGTGTGGCCATTCTTGGGCGGAGATGGTGACGGAGACATACTGCCTGGACTTCCCCCAACCAAGTGGTATGTGCCGTTGTCTCGAAAGTCGGAAGGTGCAAGGCGACCGTTCCTCTTAAACGAGGTAGGGAGAGGGGCTGGTGGTCTGCTATCCACAGAAGCCGGGGGGCTATTAGAAGGACTGCGGCTGGTAATCTTGAGAGATCCCATCTCGTCCGCTGACATCATACGCATTTGGTTGACTAGTGATTCAATGCGCTTGTTGAGATGTTCCACAAGCTTGTTCAACCGCTTGATGTCTTCTGCATTTCTGGTTACTGTCACCTCGAGGTGCTGGTTGTGACCTTCTATCATCTTCAACTGGTCGCGTTGAGAGAGAACGGAGTCTCCTGATTGGTCAGATATATCATCCTGTACGCAAAATTGAATAACAACTTGTAATGTTGATCTCCAGTATCACAATCATTATCGGACACGTTCAATAGCAAGTCAACTTCCCAAATCACATCAGTTGAGATAATGCATGAGCTAGTCATATCACATGATCTGTCACATGATAGCTCACCTGAGAGGCGGACACTGTCCGACTGCCCGTGCCTTTGCCAGAACCCGAGGCCATCACGACGTAGTAATCAGCGGCAGAACCATTGTGTTTGAGAGGGGGCGAGTTCAGAGATTGGTAGCCGCTGGAATTACTACTGCACACGCTTACTGCACTCTACACACCAGCAATATAAATACACAGTGATTATTGTGAGTTCAATCCACAGTATGGTGACTTTAATGTTCAATTAAAGGAACAAATAATAATAATAACAGCAGCAATAACTTCCTTCATCTACTCACTATAATCTATTTCAAAGTTTGGATTAGTTGTCAAAATATTGACATCAATTCATACGCACACACAAACATATGCCTGCACCACACACACCTGGTACTGGGGTGGATGTAGTCCAGTGGGTGTGGTCGTGGCACTGGGAGGGTTGGAGGACTGGGTGGAGCTACTAGACGACTGAGCGCTGATGCTACGTTGGACGGGAGCAGAGGGCAGAGGGATATTGGGAGCTTGTCGCTTGGTGGGCGTGTTGGAGATGGAGGAAATAGAGTGGGGGCGGACTATCTCCAGTCCCCTGAAGTCGTTGCCATGCATGAGTTTGGTGTATAGCATGCACTGGATATCGTACATGCGACGGCTAGGCTTGGTCATGTACAGGCACACGGAGAAGGGGTCAAAGTTCTCGTACATGAAGCTAAAGACAACACACAATACAATATATAGATCGTTAATTCAATTCACACACAAATAATAAAAATATTACAAAAAAAAAAAAAAAAAAAAAAATCACCATCACAACTACATCTAAGAGGGCGAGGGGATTTTAGGGGGCATTTATCCCCAAACAATCATTCAGTTATTTTGTTTTTCAAACTGTAAGAGCTGTGTCTGTTTTTACTTTCACTGCCACTAAAATCTAAGAAATATGTTTTCATTTCTCTTAGATTAGGTTTCTGTATGCACCTGACTATGTATCATCCCCAATAATCTAAATGAAAAATTGCTGTCGAATAAACAGGACACAGTAAAATAATAATGAAAATTTCAACTAGTCCACAAAATCCCTTTTTTCAGTGGTGACCCCGCCCTCCAACCCCACCCCCTATTCTGTACCTGGTGTCTGTCCTGAGGTGCTCCACATCGTGTTCATCCAGTGGAACTGCTTCCACCTCAATATCTAAAGATATCGGCATTTCTGCCACTTCCGGCATTTCACCCTCGTCCATGCAGGAACTACAAATACAAACAAACAAACAAACAAACCAATGAATAGAGCACAAACAATTCCAATCATCTCATGAGAAAATTTGAAAGCGTATTTATTTTTCCACGATACTGTTGTGTGTACTGACCTGGTTGCTATGACAGACCTTTCTGTGGATACCTTCCTCAGAGTCACCACTGCTCTATTCAAGTCCTCTAGGACGCTATCTTGGTGGGCGGAGTTAAACATCGTCACCAACGCCTGCAATAATAATTAGAACAGATCAACGAAAATCTATTAACCAGCAAGCTGTATAGCTTTCACCAGTCCCTATTCACCATGTTAAGTGATGACATAAATTAATTTGCATATTTTAATTAAAGGGGTGCAACATAAACGAAGGCGTGAAACATTATTAAAGCCACAGCTTAAGGGTGGCCGCACACCGGCTACGCATTTTTTTGTTGATGGTTGCTATGCACGATTACTACTATTGTATACTTACAGGGGCTTCTCCACTACAACACAAGGACAAAGTACCTGCCGAAGGAGCCGCTCACTAATTTTAGAGCGAATCTGGAGGAAATATCGGGGCCTGGTTATAAAACTTTGAGGCACTTTTTTGGAGCAGTGTGGTAAGTTGGAGCTCCGCAATTTGGTGCACTACTAGCCGAGCCGGTACTCTACTGCAAAACGAGTTCTTTTCCATTTCAATATTACTTTATGATATATTCGCAATTTTTAAGGTATTGAAAAATTCTCGTTGTGGTGCAGTTCATTTTTTTTTGTTTACCCGTGTGTAAAAAAAAAATGTCGTTCTCATTATTAGATTCCAAGAAAAACTGATACAAAATTTGGAACTTTAATTCCACTCGTAATGCTTCCCCGCCCACATGTCTTGTACTCCTGGTACGCGAGCAATTTTTTTTTCAATTGGTTTGTATTGGTTGTACAAAGAGCCCGCCTATATCAAGAGTAAACAACATCAATACAACACTTGGAGATAGTCCGAGGTGAAGGTATTAATTAGGTCTGCGCAGCTTGGGAAGTTTTTGTTCCTCAGAAATCGAGCCTGCTGGATCCATCCGCTTGAGTTCAGGTGCGCAGAGCCTAGAGAACGGCTACAGGAGGAGAGGCAGCCTGGTGCACCTTCCACGTGAGTTCAGATGACGTATGGAGAGTTGCTGTAAACGACTACGAGACAACAAGAAGCTAAACTAAAACACCACAAATCCGCACAGTATACTTCTGCTACTACTGCGCGATTGTTTCTGCTTGCGTATTAAAGAATGGTGGGGTATTGGCGGGGAATAAATTAATGTCCGGATCTACAGGCGGTGCGCGTTGCTATGAGCGACCACCCTTAATCCTTCAATGTGTACCTCGTGTAGAGTTCTTACTTTGCAAGGAAGAGCGTCGGAGAGGTTGACAGTGATCTCATAGAGATGCATGCGCAGTTTATCAGGAGCAGTCGTGAAGGAACCTTGGCAGTTCTCATTGAGAGACTTCTTGCGGTTGGACGTCAAACTATACACTCTCAGCTGTTTACCTGATGAAGAAATAAATAAATAATAACCAAGATCAACACCGCTAGTCTCCTCCCCCTCCCTCATATCCTTCCTCTTCCACTATATGCTTCCTCCTTCCATGTTCTGCCACACCCACCTGTCAGTTTGTTCTTCACTTGCTTGACTAGAAGCAACTCATTTTCAGTCACAGAATTCTCTGAGCTGCCACCTTGAAAAGACTTGGTCGCCCTGACAATCTAAGAAACAAACAAAAATTAAAAATAAATATATCCACTTCTAACATATCATTCCGTCTTTCGCGACCATTCCTTTACCTTAGGCAGCGTCTTCATAGCCAGCATGTCTCCTACAGTGCTGAAGAAGAACCCGCTACGTGCTTCATCTATTCGATCGTTAGGGTCGTACAGAGGTGAGAACTGAATGGCGGAAGTGAGAGGGACATTGTATGTGGTCGCACCTTCCTGGGGACCAGTCTCAATCTGGACCACCTGGGGGCAAAGACACGGAGAAAAACACAAAACAAACAGGAATACAACAAAACGTGTTTAGTTTGATAAGGCGTAATGAGATACCACTAAACATACGTCAGCACAAACTCACACACATGCTTAACCCTGGATTAATTGGTGAAGAATTGGAATTGTTTTTAAAAAGTAATGGCATCAAACACATAACATCAGCCTCATATCATCCATCATCTAATGGATTGACAGAATGTGTTGTTCAAATAGTGAAGAAGGTCTAAAGAAAGACACTGAGTGTTCAACAGACTTGCCAGCACCAGGAGAACCACTGATGCTAGATAGTACAGTTTCAAAGCTGTAAACACTTTACTTAATGGAGTTGGGACAAAGGATCATAAATGGGCGAGGTGACAAATGAAAAAAAAAATTGAATCATTCTTGAGACAAACTGCCATTTGCCAGAGTGTGTCTCCATCTCACTGAGCACCTCCAACCTTCCCACTTCAAACAACTCATTCCATCACACAAATATCTAATTCCCTGACCACAGCTACTCTGCTGGTCCAATCAATGATAAAACATAATTAGAAAGAAAAGCAGAAAAGCAAAATTAACTTTGATAACTTATTAGTGCTGCTCCGAAACCTGCCACTAACCTTTGTACTCTTGAGGAAATGTAGATTCAGAATGTCTCCCGTGGTGACGGCAGTTTGATCCGATACTCCGTAGAATCCTTTACACACCTTCACCTTGTGCGGCAGAGACTTGCCGTACTTACTGACGAACGTGTTCAGAGACAACTCCTCACTGATGGAACCCACACTGGGAGACTTGGTGATACCTGAACACACACACACAGAGCATAAACTATATTAAATTAAATAAACACATTAATTTGGGAGCTGTAAAGTTACAATCACAAAAATATTTATCAAAATTTCCACAGAAAGGTCTAGCAAAGTGGTAAACAAAAACAAACAAACAAGACCTACCAGCCAACCATTAAACATTGTGTTGTTTTCAATCGTCTACAGACTGCTAGTTACTTCAACTCACCAGAATAAGACAGCGTCCTTGCAAACGATCGCTTGTCATTAGGAGATGACCCCAGCGAACCCACGTGCACATCACTCTCTGAATTGACGTTCCTGTTCCTAGGTGGGACAACCGGCGCAATCGTCCTAGTGCGGGGCGGGGTCCCATTCACGCCTCTGGGCACAGCATACGTGCTGTAGCCTTTAGGGAAAGTGACATTAGTTCTCCCTTTACCGTTGGAGACTGGAGATCGCCCACAATCGTCCAGAGGGCCAAGAACCTCGTATATCCCACCAGCTACGTCCACCATTGCTACCGACGTGTTCTACAGAGAGATTGTTGATCAGGTGATACCAGTAGGTGTTTACTACAGCAACTGGAAGATGCTTCTAACAATGTAGTACTGACAGAGTTTACTCCAGCAATAGTGTCGTCAGGAAGAACAATTCAATGCTACAGCCACAAGGAACACAACATGTGTAGGAATAATATAATGAGGATGATGAAATAGTTGCAGAATTTTTACTAGTATAATGGAATCGATTAGTGGCCTATACAGTACTCAATCTAATGTCACATTGTCCTCACATGACTGTCATGTGACCAAGCCAACAAGCCAAGCCTGACAGGATATCTCCCCAAGCAAACTTCTCTAAAAGGGAGGGAGCTTCAAGAACCTCGTCCACGACACAAGACCTGAAGTAACTTCAGACACACAGGAATTAGGTGGAACCAACTCTCTCCAGTTTCAACCTCAATGTTCCTCTCTCTCTCTCACCACGACGACCCCTAATGATAATATTAATTTCCTCATTACATTTCTTTAGGTTTTCCATTTCCTCTACCCTTCTCTCTAGCCATCTTCGATGGTCCATGCAATATAGAGATAAGTCATTTCCTAACACACTCAGTGTAGCACCAGCTGCCAAGCCCCCACCCACACGGTGTAACCCTATCTCCGATAAACGAGTGCCTGCTTATGGTACTCAGGAATTCTATTAACTGATTGAATTGTGGTAGTCTAGGGAAATAGTCTACTGCATTGTGGGACAGTCACAAAACAACAACAACAACAACAACAACAACAAAAGGAAGGTTTGAAAAGCTCAGGCTGGTTCAGACACCTCATCATCCCTCACCACCTATCTCTTCCTGTCCCTGCCACTACACAGTCTTTCCTCATGACCAGACTGTACAACCACATTCACTGGTTCGCCCTCAACAGGAAACTAGTCCAACACCCAAGGGAGACAAACTTCAAAAGACACAAGAAAATGGAGTCTACAGCCTGTCTCAAAGAGAGCTTCATAAAAACAATATTTAGTACATTTGGTAAGAGGTGCCAAATAATAATTTAGGAATTAACAAATATAAGAATAAGTTATAGTTAAAGCATGAGCGCTTAGTTTCTAGTCGATTTATTGCACGACAGCCCGAGGGCCGTAGGCCCGAGGACTGAGTGCGATAAATGTACTAGGCACTAAGCGCTCATGCTTTAACTAGTTTAAATACCGGGCAAGTGTTATTGCACACTTGCCAAGTTATTACACCTGACAACAATATAGCAACGGTATTTAACATAATTTATCTCCTATGAATGAATAAATTTAGCCTCAGGGAAGACGCCATCTATCTGAATTACTTTAAACACACGGAGAAGACACTGCTGAACTCCCAATCACGCCCACAATCTCAACACTCCAGCAAACCTGCCAAATTGAATATCTCCTTCACCAAATTACAGCCACCACCTTGCACCCACAATCACATCCCCCCACGCCTTCACGTGATCCCTCAGCTAACCACTTTCTCTTGGCCATTTCAAATCTCTCCCGTCTGACTCTGCCATTTCCAAGTTGAATGGAAGTGAACACAATATAATTAACAAGTCCACAATTTCTCCCAATCCCCTACCACACAGAAAACCTGAACTACCTAAAATTACTACTAAATGGCCAGAATCCCTGACTCCACACTAGGCAAGCTTTCGTGGCTTTGGCCAAAAGCCGAGACTGCAAACTCAATGGATGCCATACACAAACACTCAACAGGCTGCCTCAGCCTCGTGTCTTCCCCGGACAGGTGTAACCCTGCATTTTAACCCTCTCAGCATTCATTAACCATAAAGTTTTTAAATTCTAATTAAGAAATTTCTCAAAAATGTTACAACTTCATTGGTCAAAGAGTGTGTGAACTGAAGTCCCTTGCCTCATCAAGGCAATAAGCCTTTGACTTGCAGCTCAGCAAAAGGAATCGCTGACCCATCAAGTGGAGAGACCTCAGCAATGCACATATCATATGACAGACTCTTAGCTGAGCTGTGAATTATGTCATGCAACAGCCAAGCACCTCTCTACCCACCTCACAGACAAAGAAGGAGTTTGAAGTAGGAGATTTGCAACAACAAAGACAAATAGAATAGATTAGTGTTACCAAATGGAAAGAGTCCACAAGTCCTTCTTTCCGAGAGAATGGTTTATCTTTTACCCACACACTTCCTATGTATCCCAGCTACTCCTGACCAACAATCCAACTTGGACATCACCTAGCTAATAAATGACTAAAGTCCCTAAAGGTGCAAACCTTGAGCACTTCCAAGGCATAGCAGCATGATGCTGCTATGAAGTATTAGCTAAACAGGAATCCGGTACTAAACAGGATTTAGACTGTGGCCAGCACTAGCCATGGAAGTCCACTAACAAGAGGGGTATATATAATACATACTATATTAAGGAAAAAAAGGAAGAAGAAGAAGAAAAAAAGGAGCGATGAACTATCATTACCATTAGAAAATATTAATTGGCGATTTTTCCACTCCACCATACTCAATAGAGTACTGGCCATCTAATGTAATTAAATAAGCCAGTGCCTCATCTGTACATCTCTCCTAAACCAATGGACCAAGCCCGGTTAATCAACCACTACTAATTACAGGAGCCACCCTTTTTATCTCCATCAATTGCAGCTAAATCTGACTTGCCCACTGGCTCACCAGCATTTCAGCCCCCCTTCCTCCCCCCCCCCCCTTCCATCCTTTTCAGTCTGCAAGAGATAAGTTGTGGTGACACACAGAGTACAAATTGGTCACAAAGTTTGTACTCAAAAGAAACTATTCAATAGGCTACATTGTGTCTGCTGTTGTTCTGTTGCTTAAACCCAATATCATAGACAATCCCAGACTTCCCTCCATAGACTATACGTATGATTTAAGATATCTCTTCACTCTTTTGCCTAGTACATCATGTTAGTAAAGGCAGAAAATTAACAACAATGAGGCTGTGACATATTACAAGGGAGCCAAGAATTAGCTGTTGTAAGTTCACTCAAGTTGACCAGGGAAATAATTTGTTAATGATCAAATTTCCAATAAAAGCCAACCCTCACTGACAGAGCTCCACAACAGCTGGGTACCTCAAGCATCAACCAACACATCTACCAGTGACAATGTCACCCACCACTGCACAACTCCATTAGGGCAAGCTGGTTACTACATACTCTTACTGCTACTACATGACTGACTGCTTCACTTTAAATTAACCAGCAATCTGGTTACGATGTTCATACACTGTTACATGACTGTCTTCACATTAAATTAATCAGATATCAATATCCCCAGTTGACCTGATACCCTCAGTTGACAGAATTGCACCCAAATGTTCATCCTCAAACTACTCTGTGACATTCACATTATCATACAGTTTATTTTCCCAGTTTGACACCTTTGGCTTAGCCTCTAGCTAGCTAGGAGGTGACTGAGAGAAAAAGGCCAGCTGCTTTTTGGGAGGTTTAGCTCCCTAAACAACATAACAACTTACTACAACTAACTGTGTGCATGTAGTGAGCGGTGTATGCTTAAAGCATTTTTTTGAAAGTTGGAGCATATGCAATAAGAAATAAAAGGGTCATATATTAGTGTATAAACAAACCTAATGGGAGTATTTACATCGCCTTTGCGATATTCATTCTCATGCTATATAATCTGGCTGGAATGAACCAGGGGCAGCACTAGCAACTTCCAAGTATTACTTCCACAAGCCAAATTAAAAACAAAAACAAACAAAAAAAACAACAACAAACAATAATAATAATAATGGAATTAATCTTATAAAGTCCTGTGTGACTAGGCATTGGCATACTTATAGATACAGTTATATAGTATTTTCACTAGTCCATGTTAAGTTTAATTCAGCAAACGTTTGAGAGGTCATTTTTTGTACTATCATAATAGCACCGATGATGGTCACTGAAGAGTAACTGAAACATTTGCTGAACTTAACTTAACATGGACTAGTGAAAATACTATATAATTGTATCTATAAGTATAATAATGGAATTAATTATAATTAAGTTGTTGTTGTTTGCTGTTGTCTTTATGATTATCTGTAAACAGCAGCCAATAATGGAATCAAATTATAAAGTTGAACACCTTGAAGTGGGCCTCTCAAAGCAAGATAAAATTATCACCCTCGGGAAGAATTAACACTTTCCCCAGACCCCAGGCCTGTCTCAAGATAAGACTATCTCAAATGAATATTCCAAACTCTGAAGCAGCACACATAATCACAGGTTAGCTCGCAACGCAACAAATTCATAACGTCATGCACACCCCTTTTTAGTCTCTGGCACACGACTAGCCAACCACAGAAAGTAAACTTCTCCATAACGACTAAATGCCTTCTCACACCCCTTCTACCTTATCTTGGCTCCTGTAAACATTTCCTTCCTGACCACAAATATTAGACACACTCTGGGCTATACTTACCTACATGTTTACTTCTAATCGGTTTGTTTTCAACCTCAGTATTATTGTTCAGTAATGCTTGGTGAAGTCAACATGCTGTTCTAATGACCTCAGATCCAGGGGGCATGTGTAGAAATGGTGACAATATACCTAACCACTGAGCTTGGGCAAGCATGTAACAGACACACCCTTGAACATTACATAAAGCTACCTCTGCTACGAGAGGTCCTGCATTGTTTCTTATCTACCCTATGCACTGCAAAACAATACACGCTTCTCAACCCAGCTCCGAATGTTACTAAGCTTATAAAAACTACCGCTCGGCAGAGGCGCACCACGCGTTTCTGCACTCGGCCTACCACCTACCTATCATTGCATGCTTGGAAAATTTATCCTGTACAGTCCGTAAAACTTCTCTCCACTCAGTTATAAAACAACAAGAACGCACACACTCACCTCTAAATATTACACAGGCCAGGGAAATATAGACACGTACTAGCCGTTCCGAGAAGGAGAGCGAGAACTGCCACACAATTTCGTGCTACCAAAACGTTTGCGCCTTCAGTAGGTTCTCCCGCTCTAGATATACCTCCTCACCGCCGACCGTCGCCTACACACCGCGCGCGGTCAACCCCGCCAACGGAAATTATATGTGAAGGCGTGTATTGTGGTCGAGTGGAGCCCGCCACAATCTGACCGCGCTTTTGTTTTATGCTATAAATAAACCACTTTTACGCGCCACCTGTAACTCTCCGCTAAGCATCAACGAAAGCAAGTTTACTTGCAAGGTTGCTATATTTATGAACATTCATCTTCTTAGGAACATTCCATCTTCTTAGGATCTCTAGCTAAATGTAATATTTAGATTGGTA
>WLWD01001778.1_pt1 | contig 54095 bp, 33 predicted proteins | sample 6712731 | NCBI WGS metagenome assembly WLWD01 (sample SAMN12718690, study PRJNA576275) | sponge metagenome | isolation source: marine sponge | host: Mycale hentscheli | place: New Zealand: South Island, Marlborough, Capsize Point | collected 2014-11-01 | reverse complement strand
GGGATCATCCAAATCTTAGGGAGGCAAACTGGATCTTAAAGGGTGCAGTATCAACCCAGAACCTATGGTAATCAAGTTATTCAGTAGAATACCACAAAACCTGCCATAAGGTTGCGTCTTCTCTTGAGATAATGGGAGCCCACCTATTTCTATGAAGAGCATGCGAGCACCTTTTTCTCCGGTGAGGTAGATTAGACTAAGTACTATGATCTAAAATTTGATACAGGTTTATTTTAAATATATCAAATAATAATAATTGATAATAAATAGCCGAAATGATAAATATAAAATATTATAGAAATAAAATAATAAATTAGTAAATAAATAAAATAAATAACAAATGTAATAATTCACATTCATTATCATATAATTATTCATGTATTCATCTTTAGCAACAGTAACAGGGATGGAAAAAAATTACCACAAAAACTCCTGAGAAGTTGAAGTTAACACACTGAAACTGCTTCTAACTTCTACCCGCTTCACCAACCTTTAGTCAAGCTCTCCAAAGACACCTAAGCAGATTCTCCTGCAGCTGTGAGCCATGATATATCAATTCTAAACTAGTGACTCCAGGCTTCATTGATACACCACCGCTTCTTCATCGTCTAGGACCCTCCAGTACATTCCAGAAGTATTCTACTCTTCCGCGCCGGGCTCACTCGCACAGTAACTTTTCTTCAGTGTTTGCTTACCAGTTCTAATTAGAGCCATCACCATCCGGAATTTTGTCCACAATAAATTATGCGTTCAGAGTGGGGGCGGGGTTGAAGAATCAAATGAATACGAATCAATAATTAGCTTCGGTATCTAAAAATTGAAATTGCCAGAATGAACTCATATTTGTACACAGGGTACACGCCACATTAAAAAACAACAACATTACACTGAGTTGTTTTTTAAATAGGATACAAAAAAAATTAATATAAAAATATTTACAATAAAAATGGAAAATAAATACTAATATAAATGAAGCACCAGGAGGTGCGAACCCTCAGCGTATGTCCACCAGAGATCAGCAGTAGAAGTGAACGTCTGTTAAAAATTATTTCAAACCTTTAGCATTTACACACAGACAGTTACTACTTACGGCGATACAAAGAAAGAAGCAAACAACAGAGCGAAGGGAACGCCTCTAGGTTAAAATAGATCAGCTCCGCGGTATATAACTCTACTCTAGAGCCCCCTTACACGCGTGAAGCGCGACAATTGCAACTGCAGTAGTACTACAAGCCAACCGGCCACTCTCTAGCTGCAATTTTCAGCTCACGTGATTATAACGTGCGGTAAAGGGGCGTTACTGGTAGCGCACTAGCACAACGATTGTACGAACGGCTAAAATCGACTAGCTTTTTCTTGAAAACTAAGTCGAAACAAAAAATTCTAGCACATTAAAGGGACTTACTTTGCAAATTTCTCTATCTCTACATCGTTTCAGAGCCTGGAAGGCCGTTGTCTTCGAGATCCGTTGTTGAATGAATGAATAAATGAATGACACACAGACAGGATGACTACTGTAACCCTCCGGGCGCATGCGCGCTGAGGGTTAAAAATATAGCATTGTAATGTTGTGGGGAAGCCCGTAGTATACCGCTGGGGGAAAATTTTTGAGTCGTAACTGCAACGGTCGCCCCTGAATTTCGCTGAATAGCCGTAAGGTTTGTATTGTTGTTTCTCAGTTCCTGGTTGGTCTTTTTTTTCTTGAAACTTGGTTTTTGTGAGCTGTCTGTTGGTGTCTGTTTCAACTGCAACAACAAAGTAAGGGTACATTGAACAGAAAACGAGAAATAAATACATAGCATAACTCCTCGATCTGCAGTTTAGTGCTGCAGTTTCAAGTGGTACTGCACCCTGAAGTGAGGGCAAAAGCCTCCTCCTCTCCCCTTGCCTCTTGAAATAAATCTTGTCAACTGCCTGCTTGGAAACAGATAGGGGTGTTAGGCACATATGTACACGTAGTACATTGAATGTGTATCTTTGAAGTTACAGAGGCTTAACTAGGTTGTTAAAAGGGACATGAGTTGTTAAAGGGGACATTACTTGTTATAGTTAAATAGTTGACGAGGAGGAAAGGTGGTTTTTCTAAATGTAGGGAGCTAGATGTTCAGCTCCCCAATGACTATGCCATTGTAACTATGGACATATACAGATAGTGATTGGGGGGAAGGGGAGAGATGGCATTGGAATTCCTCCCCCCCCCCCTCCCTCCCCCAATAGCTTGAGTTCAACCCTTTCTATTAAATAGCAGAATTAGGCTAGATTTCATTCATCCTGACATGATGAATTTGACTATAATATACGTATAATGTGACAAAGTAAGTAAAAAAATTTAGTCATACATGCAAAAATTGTTACGTCAAAAGTCCCACACCCCTCAGAAATTTTTTTGTAACGTAGTATATAATCATTAATTGTAATATTTTAATTTTTTTTAAACATTATTATTATTTTTTTTTTTTTTAATTTTTAGGTTAAGTTTCCAGATTTTTCATTGTGAATACTGGGGACTTTGAAGTTTCTAATATAGACAAGATAAATGGATCTGATGTTCTCTCGAGGTAAATAAATTTAATTGTGCCATTAAAAATAAGTATTAGTGATGTTCACTTATTCTTTGGTGTATTTAAAACTAGGACAATATCCTTACATGATTATGTCTTTAGTTGGTTGTGCCCTAGAGATAAATTCTGATTTATTTCCATGTTGGGCAAACATACTATTGTACATTTTCTCCCCTTATTGCTAATATATTGTGGACCTTTTCCATCTTGAACTAATAATTATATTGTAGACACTTTCCGTATTGAACTATGTATTGTGGACCCTTTACCGTATTGAACTGACATTGTGGACATTTTTCTGAACTAATATATTGTGGACATTTTTCCATATTGAACTAATTTATTGTGGACACTTTTCCATACTATGGACACTTTCCGTATTGACTATTGTATTGTAGACCTTTTCCATATTGAACTTATATATTGTGGACCTTTTTCCGTACTGAACTAATGTATTGTGGACACTTTTCTGTATTGAACTTATATATTGTGGACCCTTTTCCATATTGAACTAATGTATTGTGGACACTTTTCTGTATTGAACTTATATATTGTGGACCTTTTTGCATATTGAACTAATGTATTGTGGACCCTTTTCCGTATTGAACAGATATATTGTGGACCTCTATCCATATTGAAGTAATATAATTGTGGACCTTTTTCCATAATGAACTAATGTATTGTGGACCCTTTTCTGATTTTCTGTATTGAACTAATGCATTGTGGACCTTTTTCCATATTGAACTAATATATTGTGGACCTTTTTCCGTATTGAACTAATGTATTGTGGACACTTTTCTGTATTTAACTAATGTATTGTGGACCCTTTCCTGTATTGAACTTATATATTGTGGACCTTTTTCCATATTGAACTAATAATTGTGGACACTTTTCTGTATTGAACTAATGTATTGTGGACCCTTTTCCATATTGAACTTAATATATTGTGGATCCTTTTCCATATTGAACTTATATATTGTGGACCTTTTTCCATATTGAACTAACTAGAAAATGCTCGTGTAGCATTGGTTGGGCGAGCGAGCGAAGTTCTGGGGAAATGTTGACACTTTCAGTTGCATTGGGGTCGTTTGATTTGAATTTGCATTGGTTTTCTTCCTGCAGGTTGCCAAATCTGAATTCACATCTCATTATTAGTAGTAGAATATGTAATGACATGTAAAGGGGGAAATGATGATTGGTAAAGGGTAAAGAATGGTACTCCTCATGATACAGTAACAATGATAACAAAATAATGTGTAAAGTACAGAAAAGGGGAAAAGGGGGGAAACGTGTAAAGGGGAAACATGTAAAGGGGGAACCGTGTAAAGGGGAAACATGTAAAGGGGGGAAACGTGTAAAGGGGGAAATGGGGATGGGGGATACTCTGAAGTGTCCACATGCTAAGCATGCTCGTGTAGCATTGGTTGGGCGAGCCAGCGAAGTTCTGGAATGCGCGCGCGCGTTTAAACGACGACGTATTCAGTTTAAACGACCACGTATGCGCGCGCGTTTAAACGACGACGTATTCATGCGCGCGCGTTTAAACGACGACGTATTCAGGATTTCCATAGACTACATCTTAGAGTTGCTCGCTCGCTTCGCTCGCTCGCCAATTATAATATTATGGACACTTTTCCATATTAAATAGATATATTGTGGACCGCAATCCATATTGAATTAATATATTGTGGACCCTTTTCCATATTGAACTAATATATTGTGGACACTTTTCCGTACTGAATTATGTATTGTGGACCCTTTTCCATATTGAACTAATATATTGTGGACCCTTTTCCATATTGAACTTATATATTGTGGATCTTTTTCCATATTGAACTAATGTATTGTGGACACTTTTCTGAATTGAACGGATGTATGTGACATTGCCTAGGAAAAGGGATCATTTCCGTAAAAAAATGAAAAATGAGTTATTCATACCACTGTGTAGAGCACTTCTTATGGAGTATTGTGATACCAAGTTTATAGGCAGGTGCTGCTTGGTTCACTAAATATGCGAGCGGCAATCTGACCATCTTGAGCACAGTTAGAAGAACTGTGATTAAAACTTCTTATTCAATTTCTCGCTGAGTTAACGTTGAATTCCGTAATCTAACCGGAAGTCCGCGTTACGGGTTACGTAAGACTGTTACTTATGCTTGGAAAATGGTGGCGATCAGCTGAACGGCAGTAAGTTATAGTTGGGGCCTCTTACTTCATTGATGGGGGAGGCCTTACTCAGTTTAGACCCTACATTGTGTAAGAGTACTAGACAGGTATGGCTTTAAATAGCACTAGATGCGTATAGACATAATTTTGCAGGCCGTTTTGTGCTTCTTCTTTTTTTTTCTTCCTGTTTCCAACAGTCAGTAAGTCATTGTAACTATAATACAGTCACTCTTTTAGAAATGATCAACTAGCTTGGTTTGTTAGTTCACTTAACATAAACTTATAAGAATATTTACCCGTGATTATCCGAGGTAGGGGTAATTTGTTGCTAGGCAACAAATGAATTCGCCCACGATTTTCAATTACTTGCGGGTTGGATTTCCGTGCACGCACAGAAGGTCAAAATAGAGAGTAAAAGGTGACTGTGTTTAAACGGGGCGCTCGGACCTTTAACAACGGTTTCAGCCACTCAAATTTGGTGTCAGTGTAGCTAAAGGGTAGGAGATACCTGTGGGCCAATAAAAAGAAAACAAAAAAATATATATTTTTTGTCGGTGTTTGGGCCCTACTGTACATTTTTGATTTTACGTAATTGGTCCCTTTTCCTAGGCACTGTCACATATTGTGGACCTCTATCCATATGAAGTAATATAATTGTGGACCTTTTTCCATATTGAACTAATAATTGTGTACACTTTTCTGTATTGAACTAATGTACCTTTTCCATATTGAACTAATATATTGTGGACCCTTTTCCATATTGAACTAATATATTGTGGACCCTTTTCCATATTGAACTAATATATTATGGACCTTTTTCCATATTGAACTAATATATTGTGGACACTGAACTTATATATTGTGGACCTTTTTCCATATTGAACTAATGTATTGTGGACACTTTTCCATATTATCGAACTAATATATTGTGTACCCTTTTCCATATTGAATGGATGTATTGTGGACCGCAATCCATATTGAACTAATATATTGTGGATCTTTTTCCCATATTGAACTAATGTATTGTGGACACTTTTTTGTACTGAACTAATGTATTGTGGACCCTTTTCTGTATTGAACTAAATAATGTATTGTGGACCCTTTTCCATATTGAATGGATATATTGTGGACCCTTTTCCATATTGAATGGATGTATTGTGGACCGCAATCCATATTGAACTAATATATTGTGGATTTTTTTCCCATATTGAACTAATGTATTGTGGACACTTTTTTGTACTGAACTAATGTATTGTGGACCCTTTTCTGTATTGAACTAAATAATGTATTGTGGACCCTTTTCTGTATTGAACTAAATAATGTATTGTGGACCCTTTTCCATATTGAATGGATATATTGTGGACCGCAATTCATATTGAACTAATATATTGTGGACACTTTTCCATATTGAAGTAATACCCTGTATTGAACTAATGTATTGTGAACACTTTCCGTATTGAACTAATATATTGTGGACACTTTTCCATATTGAAGTAATACCCTGTATTGAACTAATGTATTGTGAACACTTTCCGTATTGACTAATGTATTGTGGACACTTTTCCGTATTGAACTAATATATTGTGGACCTTTTTCCATATTGAACTAATGTATTGTGGACACTTTTCTGTATTGAACTACTGTATTGTGGACCCTTTATCCATATTGAAGTAATATATTGTGGACACTTTTCCATATTGAACTAATATATTATGGACCCTTTTCCTTACTGAACTAATATATTGTGGACCCTTTTCCTTATTGAACTAATATAGCGTTGAATTCGTCATTATGATGCAGTCCAAATGGTACTTTCCCTATTAATTTCTTGCCCGTGTGTAGGTACTTTTTCTTATTAGAAATTGCTGCGTGCTAATTAACTTTATTCAACTGCGATAACTCACACAGCTAACGAGAATAGTTTAAATTACTGGTTGATATTGCTAACACTATTAATGGCAAAAGTATTTACCAGCAAAGATAATGTAGCGACCCTTTCCTGGTGATGCTCAAAGTCATCTAGAAAGTATTAGTCATTGTTGAAGCTGTCAGTAGATGATGCCACTGGTAAACTTGGACTAAAGAACTGGATGTTGCCTCCCACACCAAGCCTACACTATGCCAATGCTGACCAGTCATTCTTCTGGAACACATTATTTATATACATTTTTTTTATCATAAAGTTGCTATTTCAGATTTTTTATTTAAAAAATGTCCTGCCTAGATTTATTCATTCTTGATAATGCACCTTCATAACAGAAAGCTGGTAAAAATATAATGTGACAATATAATATTATGACTAATGACAACATCAGGGGGATTCCAGAAGAGCCTGAAAAGTGCCTGTCAGAGTGAGGTGGGATCAGGAGGGATGATTGTTTCACACATCAGTGTGCAGCCTAGCACATATAGCAAAATTAGTTGCAGCAATATTAAGTATTAGTTAAAATTATGAACTATATTTTTTTGTCCAGGTCTCCCAAGTTTAGTTTAATACCCTAGCTAACTATTCTAAAACTACTAGCTAGTTTGGACATAACTTGTCAACTAAAATCTAAATCACTGATCACTCACCTCTTAGCTACTAATCCAGAGCGCAGAAGAGGTGCTACAATCACTGTATCCTCTCATCAAGGTGCCTCTGCGAGTCCATTCTTGGTAGGCATTTCAGGAGTGCTTAGTTCCTTTTTTCGGCGTTGCCTGGTTCTAAACAGCAGTACCGCCAGTCCCCTCCTAGTACGTCCTCTAGATGGACGACAAGAAACTTATTCCCAGGCCAAAGTGCAGAAACTAGCTACCACTTCCAAGAACGCCTTAGCTCGCACCGGGAGAAAGAAACACAATAAGCAGTACTACCCGCTTTTTTTGCCGCCTGGCAATAATTGACTTGAGTGCGCCTGCGCTAAGATTTTACGTAGAGATTACGTAGAAGGCATACCGCTAAAAACTGAATAAACGTCATCTGACGTCATCAAATGGCGATCTCTGCCGCCAAAGCTGATAGTCAGCTAAAAAATTTCCAATTTTTTCCACAAAATATTACATTTCAATGCACAAAAAAAAAAATATATGAAACTTCAATTATTCCTCTATGTTCTGACAAGTCTAGAAAGGTCCAAGTATAGAAACAAAGAAATATTGGCCTAAACACTTTCGGCACTTTTTTGCTACATTTTTGGCCATAAATTTCGAAATTTTTGAATAATGAAATTAATTTGGTGCACCAATTTATTTTTCCTATAAACTTCACAGGCTATATTTCATATGTGCTAAGTGAGAAAGGTCCAATTGTTTTTTTCCTGGCCTAAACACATCAAATTTTGAAAATGATAAAATTCAGCCACTTCAAGGTGCTACCTATCACACGAATAACCACGAAACCACAAAGTAATTTGATGAACCTATTAACATAGCCTTAATATATCTCCATACAAAAAATGAACTTTTTCCAACTAATATATTGTGGACCTTCCCTTTTCTGTTGAACTAATGTATTGTGGACACTTTTCCGTATTGAACTGACATTGTGGACAATTCTCTGTATTGAACTAATATATTGTGGACCCTTTTCCGTATTGAACTAATATATTGTGGACACTTTTCCTTATTGAACTGACATTGTGGACACTTCTCTGTATTGAACTAATATATTGTGGACCATTTTCCGTATTGAAGTAATATATTGTGGACCCTTTTCCATACTGAACGGATATATTGTGGACCGCAATCCATATTGAACTAATATATTGTGGAGCCTTTTCCATATTGAACTAATATATTGTGGAGCCTTTTCCTTATTGAACGAATGTATTGTGGACACTTTTCTGTATTGAACTAATGTATTGTGGACACTTTTCCTTATTGAACTGACATTGTGGACACTTCTCTGTATTGAACTAATATATTGTGGACCCTTTTCCGTATTGAAGTAATATATTGTGGATCCTTTTCCATATTGAACGGATATATTGTGGACCGCAATCCATATTGAACTAATATATTGTGGAGCCTTTTCCTTATTGAACTAATGTATTGTGGAGCCTTTTCCTTATTGAACTAATATATTGTGGACCTCTATTCAGAGCGGTAAACAATACAATTTTTAGGATGATACGGGTAATGATCACTACCGGAGGATTCCGTTTAGTGAAGTTTGGGTCGGGGTCGAACAACGTGCTAACACAAAAATACGGGAAAGTCAAAGTACAAAATGACATACGTACGTCCAAACATATATATAAATAAACAAACATCCCGATTTTCAATTGTGTTACCTCTGTAAGTGTCTCGCTCGCTCGCCGACTAAATATTTATTAGATTGTGTGTAGTATAATTATTTGTCTTAATTTTAAGTTTGGTTTTAGCTGTGTGGTCTAATGCAATTTCATTTTGTGTGTGTTTATGTGTTCAGAATTTTGAAGGGGACATTGTGTATGTTGTGAATACTATCTGAAAGATTTATATCGGGAAAAGGATGCAAGCGTCAAGTATGAAGTACTTTTTTCACCGGAGAACTCTCCATGCAGTGATAACAATGATCAAACAATATTCACGGAAAACCTTTATTTTTATTGGACGAAGTGATTTTTTTTTTCATTATGTTTCAAAATCACTTTTTTTTGTGGTCATTATACTTATGTTTTACGTATGATAAATATTTGAAATACATAGGCAATATGAAAGATATATGCAGGCTGTCTACTATTGTTATAACCAGTGTAGTATACTTTTGATATACTTAAGTTATACATATGGTATACTTATGGTTTACATATGGTTTACACCTGTAGTATACTTTTGTTATATCAATGTTATACACACCTGTGTAAACCGGTACCTATACATAGGAGAAACACTGGTGTATACTAGATGAGTGACCCTGGTGTTTCTCATATGTATAACAAAGTAATCCTTATGTTATACACCGGTGTATACTGAAGATTTTGCATCTCCCCCCCTTTAATTAAGGAGCACAGTACCATCCGTACATCACACACACACACATACATTAGTGTACTTGAGCACAAATGGCAAGCGAGCCTGCCTTGTTAGGTTGCATAAAGCTACAATGTCATTATTTTACCTGAAGAAGCGTTTTATTTTATAATGATAACACTGGATTATATATATATATAGCAGTTCACCATTAATTACGGCAAGTAAATACAGAAATACTTCCTTACCATTAATTCATGAGTAGTGAAAAGTCTGTAGTATCAAATTTAAGCCATTCTGACTATTTGTATTACCAGTAATTCTTGAACAAGCTCTCAGCTACAAATATGGCCAGAGTTATTCTTGTAATTTTAGCTAACAAATATGGAATTATGTACTTATCTCAACTTCACCCAAGTAGAGGTAGATTTATTCTGACTACCAGTGGCTCTTGACAACCAACAAGTGGCACTTAGCAGCTCCAATTAAAAAAGCAGTAAGTTTTTGAATTTTTACATCTGCTATAGGGTTTCAATGCCATAGTAACCAATCGCAGCAACTTTTTGGGACTTGAAAAACAAGCATTTTCGCAGGAATCCTCTCACAATTTTGAGCCTAAGTTTAATCTAGTCTTACTTTAATGCTGTAGTATCAGAAGAAACTGGGATCAAGCCTAGAAAGCCGTGCTTTTAGGAGGAACAAAGGCACCCGCATGCGTTTAAGGGGCATGTGTAACATCCATACATACATATAAATATACCCGATTGTGCATTATCCACCACTAATAATACTGTCTTGCTCGCTCACCATTAACATATCCCCAATTTTCAATTGTGTTACCCCTGATAGTGTCCCGCTCACCAATTAAAATGGAAAAGTTACTAACTATGCTCTGCTTCTGTTCATTCTGATTCTCCAAGACAAGGAAAAAAAGTCGTTATCTTTACCCACTCACCAATCAATAGATAAGATTGCTATATCATTGTTTGCAATAAAAGTGTTTATGTGTCCAAAGATAAATTGTCAGTTTTTTCTCTCTATGAATAAGTAAGTCATCCCAGAAAAGTGGTCAGGCCATAGCTTGATAAGCCTGAACATGTAATTTGGCACTGTTACATGATAGCATGGGCTAAATATGAGTTTATTAAATCGTACTAGATTTATTTAAAAATACAAACCTTTTTCTTTTTATTCTGATACTCCAAAACCAGGAAAAAGCCATGATCAGAAGGCATTTACAAATGGAAGAATAGCTGAGATCAGAATGTTCCAAATTAATGGTTAAATTTTTTTTTTTTTTTTTTGCAGTCCACAAGTGTTTACTATAATCATGACCACCTTTAACTGGAAGGTGGCAACACATCGGCAGTAAATGATGCAAACATTGCACTTGGTGGTGGTTGCACAAGTGTAGAACCTCTCAATGCAGCGTGATGTGATGACCATATCTGTATGAACTGTTTCCAATGAGGTTATGATATATGTCTTATATAATCCAGGTCTATAATGGCCTAAAATGGGTCCTTTTGAAAGAAACAGTTGTTGTGCAAGACTGCACTGTGTTTAGACATTGAAGGTCATTGTGGCTGCATTAGCGGTGACATGGTCACTATGCGCTTGATGAATAGGCAGTTGACGTCAATCCATTCAGTGTTGGAACTTTTATTAAGTCATTCCATAGTCCATCCTAATTTGAGGCACATTTTTACGACCATGGCACGGTCACGCTCGCTACGGGTATGTTTTCTAACCTATTTATTTCCTGTCATGATTTTTTTGCTGTTGCTGTTCTGTCATGTGTGCTTAAAAAGACTAAGTATGCAATTAATCTTACCTCATAGTGAAACTCAGTTCACACCCGATATAGCTAATTGAACAAGGCTCATTTATGTTGCCTTGGAAATGGCATACATGTGCTGTGTCTCTAGGAACTTGTGGGGGCTCCTATGTCTTTCCCCTAATCTACTTCCTTTCCCCAATGCCACTGTCTGGTGGAACTATTTTAATCATGACACTCTATAAGCTGGCGGTCACTTTTAGCTCTAATGATTCAGGATACCATATTTATTACACAAACTTCTTCACAGTGTATTTTGCAGTTGCCCATTACGAGTTTAAAGTAAATTCTATAATATGGCATCATCCTTGTAATATATCATTCATGCACAGAAACCCACAGTGATGTACATAGCTATGTGTTACAACTCAAGCCATCTCTGCCACTATAAAAAAAAAAAATTTTTTTTCACATTTACATGAATTCATTCATTTTACTGTATTACATTTAATTGGTCTAAGTAATTCCCATTGTTTTTAAAGGCACACATAATGCACTTTATCAGCTGGGTGGTCACTTGTCTTGACTTACCAGATTATGCAGTGAGGTCATTCATCAGTAGCAGGTGCAAGGGAGAAACTGTGGTATGCACATCCTGTTTACACCTCCTGCTCCAATGATGTAACTGGATCGAACTTTAGAGAATACCTTATCTAACTTGATGCTTCAGTTGAAAGTATACAAGGTACACTGGTAGAATTGTGGTGCCATATGTTTACAACTAATTAGTACTTTATAGGAAGTTTTGTTGTCAGGAATTTTGTGTGAATAGCTTCGGGAAAGAACTAACTTCTAGGCAACAGCATAACAGGATTCAATAAGGGAAAGCAATGCTTACTTGTATATGCTTTAACAATGTGTGGCATGACCAGTTTAGGAAATAATGGAACTAGCTACTTAAACTGTGTCTTGATTTGTACACAACACTTGAGTCCAAGTTCTTTCAAAGATTGCTTTTACTCTTTCTTCCCTCCTCCCCCACATCCATCCTTTCCAGGAACAACCCTTGCTTCCTTCCCCCCCCACCCCACACCCATCCCTTCCAGGTCTACCCCTGCTGATGTTTCTACATAATTTCAGTTCAATTGGGTAAAACAAAATGCTCCATATATCAATCCTTTTAATGTGGTCCTTCGTTCCTCCCAAAAAGTAGTCAACTCTCCCAATTACCAATTTTCTCCAATCTTGGCCACATCAGTCTAGTCAAGGTGACTTGTTGTTAAATTATTAGAATTAAGGATGAGGACATCATCTGACTTCTTCAGTTAGGCATATTGAAAGGTCACTATCAAGCTAATCATCTGCAGACATGTATATTCCTTTGTTTTTTCAGACAGACACTTGAATATTGTTTATGAGAGGCAAAATGTGATGTTTGAGGATTAGTATAGAAATTTTAAGGTTTTGCCCATTCAGTTCACCTGATTTATGGGTAGATCAGAATGAATGGAGATTTTGCCACTGCAGCTGCCATCCACATGACAACAGTAAGTCTGAGTGTGATATGACGAAATGTTTCATGAGCAGGCTAATTTATTTTCAAGAGCCAGAGGTGAGTGAAAATAAAGCCTGAGAGTGAAATATCTTGCCATATCACTCTGACAAGTGTAATAAGTGGTTTATTCCACACTAGATATCCTTACTGCTTAGTTAGTACTAGAGGGGGGGTAACTCACAACTAAAGTTGGTTGTAGGGGCTACCCACACCCCTAGCCTAATCTAGGGTGGAATATATAATATATATATTATTATATATTATATATACATACATATTATATTATAATTATGTGTATATTATATTACAGCGTCTGACAAGTGTAAGCTAGAACACTGGCGTAGTGTTTGGTAACATTAGTAATTATTGCCATGCTCATCCTAAATTTCTTATACTTCCATTTTTAATGGAAGCCAAGAAGTGTTAGCCTAATGTTTACTACCAAAAAAGTGAAGGAGTTCAACTGTTTTATGTTTCATATAGTCATTGGGTCTTTTTTACAGAATGCAAGTAAAGACTAAAAATCTAATTGGTTCCAAACGAGTGAATAGATAAATATAGAAACTACATGAGTTTAAAAAGCCATTTTAATAGCTTGATAGGAAATAACGTAGAGGATAAATACTTTTTATTACTACACTTATTATTTTTTTACATGTTAGAATATTTGATCGACACGGTGTTCAAAAGAATTAAAAATCAAACTGATTGGAATTGTTAAAATTTATTTTATTGGATTAGTGCTTAGTTTTACTTCAAATAAAATATAATAAAAATGTTTTAAATTTGCCACTGCTTAAAAATAGATTCAAAAATTCAAAATAAATAAATTTATGAGGAACTGAAATTGATTTCTTCATTGAAGCATATTGATACCAACACGAATTAAAGTGATAATGTGATTGATTCGGTGTCTATGAACTGTGTTTATATCCTGTAGTAATGGGGCCTGCGTCACAAATGCACCAGTGGTCTTCTTCCTGATCAGCTTTACATGTGGTCCTTACAAACTTGATGTTCTCTTCAAGGCGAATCTTTGAGCATCTGTGTTCCACAGACAAGGAGGTGTCTAGTTCAGCTTCCACGGTGAAGCTGGGGAAGTAGTGTGGGTTGTACTTGCATGTGTACCTCCAGCGACATTCGTTAGTGTCCTTTGTACTTAACTTGATTTGACCGAGCAAGCTGTGGCACCTGTCATGTGCTAGGTCTCTCCATCTGGTAGTTTTGAGGACAGCATCTCGCGGATTAGTTTGCTGCTCATCTGGGATGAGACCAGAATAAAGGAGATCAAAGGCACTGAAGATGTGATAAGGAATATCACTGGGGAGACGAACGCCATATTGGTAATCGTAGGTATTCAAGACGGCGTCTTTCAGAGAAGTACAGTTAGTAGAAGATTGTGCTTGGCATTGAGATACTTGGCGCTCAGAGCAGCCAGGGTCTATGTAGTCTACAATTGAAGCCGATCGTTTCTGTAAAGGAGCTTGAAGAGACAATTGTACATTGACTAGCAGAATTACAAAGCACAAATTAAAAAAGAAAATACAAGTCATTCTGATTTTATTTAGTAGTATGGCTATCTGAGAGACAGATTATCTGATACTTTTTGTATTTTATTTGTTAAAATGAGGTACCTTTTATACACTGTTTGAGGGAATTATATCATTATACTATTCCGGCAATAAAATTTGAAAATTAACTCAACTTCCTGACTTCCTGGAAGTTACAACACAATATGTCACATGCTTTAGTTCAGCACCTGCCAGTTACTCCTGCATTATAGATCCATTCCTAATGGAACCTGAGATGCAAACAAAGGTGACTGACCTGATCAATGCAGGGGGAGACCGTGTAAATATTACATGAAATAATCTGTCAATTGTATAACCAAGTGATGATTTTTTTTGTTTTATGTGACATGTTATTTATACTGGCATAATAATGTAACCTGCTTTCATTTTTTGTTTTGTGGGCCTTCCTTCTTTGCAAAAACCTTACAAAACACTCCCAAGTGACTTGTAATAACTTTGCAACAATAGAAGGTGTGTCAGATAAAACAATAAAAACTACTAGACTACTCTGTATCTTGGACCCAATACCCAATAGTGTACTTGTGCTTCATATACTACAGCCACAACAGGGGCGGCGCAAGTGGTCCGGCCAGTCAGGCCATGGCCTGACCAATATTCTATGGGTGGCATTAGGCATGAATTGATTTGTATGGTACGCATCGTTAATTAGGCGAGAATCGTTAAAGATTGAGAGTTAGTCGGTCGCGCGGGAATCGGCGTTTTCACGTGGAGGATACTGTGTAATGGCAGGCATTGATTTATCTTCCTTGTATGACCTTCGACAAGCCTAACCAACCAGGACCTGCATTTAAATTTCCCAAACGCTCTTTTTGTAAAAAGAATATAGTACAGAGGTGCTTTCAGCACTCCTTGTTTGAAATGTGGCCATTTCTCCACTACAAGGAAGACACTGACACTGTGTTCTGTTTTACTTGCCTGAAGATGTTTAAAGAGAAAAAAAATCTTGTTCTAAGGCTGATGCAGCATTTGTAAGTTCACCTAGTTCAATTTTTACTTTCTTTTTAGCTACATTAAATAATATTTTGTATAGATTAATAGAGGATATGCAAACAGGAAGGATGCTACATTGAATTTGTTAGTGATTCCAAACACAGAATGCAAATATTTGGTACATTAACGTCCTGAAACTTTTTTCATGAATCAGTCATCTTCATTTGTTTCCTGAAATATAATTATTATTACTTATTAATTTAATGGTTATATCATTAATACATGCAATGTCCTACTAATTTAGTCTTACTGACGAACTTTACCACAGACAAGTGATGTGAATGGCCTGACCAATCTAAAATATGTTGCTCCTCCCCTGCACAAACATATATATCTATTGTATTAAATTCTGTTCTTACTAGTGGACCCTTTAATTCAGTGAAGTAGTATGAAAAACTCCTTTTGATAACTTTAATTAACAAGTGATTACCAAATATAATTATTAAATAGCTTGATAAGATTTCTAATTGTAATTCAAAGATAAATACAATACACATGAATAAAATACACAAAATCAATGCTGCTGTTTGCCATGTAACATACATGTATGGTGTGTGTGTGTGTGTGAGTGAGTGAGATAAAGAAAGTCTGAATACAATGTGAACTGATGCAAGGGCATATAAGATTAATGGATATAGCTAACTCTCAGAAGCACAAACAACTCCAATGCTTTTCTAAAATGTAGCTATATCTGCTGGATAATAAGAACTCTGCAATGTTCTAAAAATAGTTCACGTATTAGTTTGATAATTATTCCTCATAATTTTTTCCTTTTTCTTCTCTTAGTACCATAATTGGAGACAAGCATTGTTGTTTTTGCTGTGATATGGTAATTTTTGACATTCACAAAGAGAATCAAATGTGAGGTTTATCAACCAATATAATTCGCTATATATAATTATATTAAGGGGAAGACACAGGGGGTGGGGGAGGGAGGGGCAAGCCCTTCCACTTTTTGCTATTTTATGCTGTACAGCAATAAAAAAAGAATTGCTGACATGGGACAGTTAATTAAGCTCCCACATCCCCCCCCCCCTTTCATTTGCTGTCTCCATTTCTGTTAAATTCTTAATAGCAGAAGAACAACAAGTTAATCGAGCCTACCAACTACTCGTATAACCACTTAATACAGGATGTTTGAGGATGAAAGGAAATATATGTAACACAGTATCGTCAATACCATTGAAATTGTCATTATAACTCTCTTTTCCTTTTCCTCGCTCCCTCCCCTACTCACGCTTCCAATATCCTTCCCCTTTTCAACACCCTATCCATTCTTTTAATTTTGCCCCATTTCATCCTCATCCTTTCTCTCCCTCAACCTCTCAATATCAACAATACCTGCATATTATATGGCCAATGGGCCTGATGCTATATTTATTATAAACTACTGTAAAAATTGTCCACTTCAGTATAAAGCTCCTACAATTCTATGCTCATTACATTCAGTTCAACATATAAAAAAAATATGCAAAAGTTCTTTTTTTGGTCCAATTGGCTCCAAAATTGACTATAATTTGTATAGTCATTGGTAGCTTTTATAGCACGGCAAACAAAGCTCTCAAACATGTCAGCTCAGTTAGTCTCCCAACCCACTTTACTGAGTTGAGGGTCAGCCTCCACTTTTTACTCCTTTAGTGATTGAATCATATCAGCATGATAGCCATAGAAAGTATATCTTACAAAAAAAAACTGGTGTCAACCAAAAAATAAATTCACAACCTAAATGAACGCCCTTCTCACTTTTTTCTGTTCTCACACAGCATGTCCTGCAATTATTTGTGATGTTTCTAAATAAATATGCACCTTGAAGCTGTACTTCAAAATTTATTAGTTTTTTAATGTCATGATGAAATAAATAGTTCAATTTATAAAGCATGTTCAGTGACCCCATGATGTATTAAGTGATAGTGGTAAAACTAGTAGCTATTGTTTATTTATGAACTGTGTTTGTATCCTGTAGTGATAGATCCCGCATCACATGTGCACCAGTGGTCTTGTTCTGGGTTGGCTTTACACGTGGTCCTTACAAACTTGATGTTCTCTTCAAGGCGAATCTTTGAGCATCTGTGTTCCACAGACAAGGAGGTGTCTAGTTCAGCTTCCACAGTGAAGCTGGGGAAGTAGTGTGGGTTGTGCTTGCATGTGTACCTCCAGCGACATTCGTTTGTGTCCTTTGTACTTAGCTTGATTTGACCAAGCAAGCTGTGGCACCTGTCATGTGCTAGGTCTCTCCATCTGGTAGTTTTGAGGACAGCATCTCGCGAATTAGTTTGCAGTTCATCTGGGATGAGACCAGAATAAAGGAGATCGAAGGCACTGAAGATGTGATAAGGAATATCACTGGGGAGACGAACGCCATATTGGTAATCGTAGGTATTCAAGATGGCGTCTTTCAGAGCAGTACAGTTAGTAGAAGATTGTGCTTCACATTGAGATACTTGGAGCTCAGAGCAGCCGGGGTCTATAAAGTCTACAATTGAAGATGATTGTTCCTGTAAAGGAGCCTGTAAAGCAATATGTATAATTCCAATTAGTGATAAGAAGATAAAATTAGTATAAAGAATATACTTCATGACTGTTTGTTTGTGTCTTTGACTGTATGACAGATAATAGTATTTCTGCTGTTGGTTGTGTAAAAGGCAAAGTGAGAAGTCTTTTATACTAAGCTATGGTGGATTATTTCACACAAATAATATTCCAGTATTCTCTAGTCCAAAGTGTTAAAATTTAAACAACATGTGATCTACCATTTCCTGATATTTCAAGGAAGTTACAAAACCATTGGTTCACTAGGAACTTCCAGTCTACTAGCTTCTTCCTAGAAAGGAATAAACAAATAACAATTGAAGTGACACTAGTTTGACATTTCATACCACGAATACTTTCACCCTTGATTTAACAAGGTATATAGCCTTTAATAACATCCACTTGTTTATCCATATGGGATCGTTGCTATTGTTAAAATATTTTTCTTGTTATGAAAACATCTCCTGTTCTCTTTGCTTTCAAATAGGCCTCCATTTTATATGAGTAAACAAAATATTTATTTCATGAGAATGGTAGCTAAGTGTTGTGGATATGAACAACGTGTTGGAAACAACAAAGTGATACATCATGAGCACCTGGCAAGGTTATGTCCTACTTTAACATTGTTTTTGTATTGTTTGGAGTTGTTTGTTTCTTGAATAACTGAACAAAATTAGCTCAAAGAATAAATGCACATGTCATTAATTTGTAATTTACCTTACATACAGCTGGCTACTTTTAATCAAATCTAAATATTTATTATTCTGTAGAAGCATTCTGGCACAATAAAGAAGGGACTTTCCACTTCCGCATGTGACACAAGAGCCAATTTAAAGAAAATTAAATTGAACGCTTTTGCCAACTCAAAAATAAATATCAATAGTAATTGATTTTGCTATTAGGAAGTAACATTAGAAATGGGAAGGAAAGAGGAAGATGTATTGGAAAACATTATTACTGCAATGTCTGTAGGAAGGAAAACATTCAGTCGATGTAATAGGAGCATTTACATTAGCTATTCTGATATTACTCAACAGCAACATTATTTTTAACTGCAAACATTGTAGCTAATTATAGCTAAATATATTATTTATTTATAGCATGCTATATTATATTGATAGTGCACCATTTAGGAGCATACATCTCTAGCTACCCTTTTCCTTAAACTTGGCTATGTTATCTGAACAATAACTTTTTACAGCTAATTTCACTCACACTAAAATGCTCTGGAATTATTTATTTGAAGGTGTTTTTTTTTCCCTTTCTGTTTTTATGCTTTATCCAAAGCCAAGTCAGCTAGTTGAAGTGAACAGTGGTAGAAGTTAAGAGTTATTCACATTTCTATAGCACTAAAAAATGTGGAGAGACAAGAGTTGTGGGCAAATTAGTATAGGCAGGATGAACTCATAGAGAATGTGATAAAGTACTCAGTAGCAATGCAAGAGACTCTAATCAAATAGTAGTAGCTACTATAGCTACTAACTTTAAAGGTCAAAATGGAATGAACATGCAGAGACCACAAGAGGAAGTGTAATTAGGGATGCTGTGAAAGCTGTGGTGACTGTAATTAAATTTGCTGGTAGGACTATTGTGTGGTATCTATGGTAACATGAGTAATTAATGAATGGTTGGAATCAGTGTAATGAACTTTCAGTCTGGAAGGCAGTGTATAAGAATGAAATAATTAATGGATGTAGACAGTATACTGCTAGTTGCTTATGCTGCAAACAGGATATAGAAGATGCCTTAGCTATGCAATAATATCTCATTCCCATTTGAAATCTGACTCCAAATTTATAGTATGTTATGTATTATGTAACACATTTATACTACAAGATGATATAATGCTTCAATGTTTGTTGATATTTCTATAAATTGTTATTAAACTTGTATTCACTACAAGTGTGAAAAAAGCAACAAATAAGTCCACATAATATGATAGAATTCCTATTGCTATATGTTTTCTCAGACTTCCTGTCTGGAATGTGCAAAGTAAAAAGTTACACTATAGAAGTGTGTGTGAGTGTTTGCTGAGTGTCTAGCTGTGAGAATGAGCTTGGGAACATGTCAAGCATAAACTTGATTATTTCACAATGACCAGACAGTCTCCAGGCTACTTCAGAAGTCCTTATTTAAGTATTTTCCACCCCCAAGTCTGACAGACTGTCATGCTGCAGATGTGATTGTAAGGAGATTGGTTTCAGCTAGCTTATTATTTAAAAGAGATGTCATAAAGCAGCAGGGAAATAACTGGAAGTGGCACACTAATCCCTGGGGTCTCTCATACCGTCTCAAGGGACGTTAACTCCCACTGGTCGATACAGTTATAGTTATTACTACTAAGTTATTGGCCACTCTTATCTAACACCTAACACTTTGCCAGACCCTTTACCTAACCGTTATGTGGAGAAACGGTCTGGGGACGTCCCTCTCTGCCGAGATTTTGGGATGGTCGTTGGTTTTGCTGCGCCTGCGCAAAACACTCTGTGGTTTGTGCGGTGGTGGTTTGTGCGGTGGTGGTCCGTGTGTGTGTTGGGGGGGGGGGGGGGGGGGGGCACTGTGGGCGCGCCGTAAAAATTATATAACCACTAACCACATTCCTCTATAAGGAGGTCATGATTGTCCCCGTACTCGTTCTCCACGTAGCGGTCTGGCTACTCCAGACTACCTAACACTACGTTAAGGGCGAAGTTGCGAGCTAATACCGTACCTCAGTTATTAGTTACACTAAAACAAAAGAGCTAGTTATCAATTTTCAGTGACTACCATGAAGTCCCCTAAATACTAAATAGTCTCCTGAAAATTCAAAGTGTAAACAAAAAGGTAGTGAGACTGTATATGCCATACCGTAAGTACCCTTTACCAAATGGCTTTTGGCGCGGGGAAAAGGTCACAAAAGCCCACCCACACCCCCCCCCCCCCTTTTTTTTTTTTCTTTTTTGCGCGCAACACGCACACAAGGGCCCCAAAGGGCAGTGTCTTCTTTAATTCCAAAGTGGATAGTAGTGAAGAAAATGCAGCACCAGAAAAAAGCTACGGCTGAGTTGGCTATGGTGTTGCTAGGAATACTGGAATGTATTGGAGCTTCCAGTGTCAAATATCTGAACCTCACAGCTGGACTTACGCAGCAGCAATATTCCCAGCAGTAAGTCTTGACACATTTTAGTCTGGTAGCTACTATACATAGCTTGAAACATACCTAGTTCTTCAATCATCTAGCTAAATAATATTCTCTGGCAAAGCTAAACTTACACAATTGGCTCAAGAAGTGCCTTGAAATACAATTCTAAGGGATCTTTTTTTTTTTAATGTGGATTGGGGGTGATGATGTGGATATACGGCTACTGCTGTAGTTATGCACTACCACAACAGCAACAACAATAAAAAAGAAACAGTATGACCAAAATTGGAGTATAAAAAATAACAAAAAGGCAGCATCAGAGAGACATTTTGGATGGGCGTGGCAAATAGTGCTACAATTTTGAGATAAATTGCTGTAAACAACAACAACAGCAAAAAGTATACTTCCTCCTAATGATATAAGGATAATATTACTTGTGAAGATGATAGAATATTTTACTGATGCATAAATACTTGACTCTAACACTGTAAAAAGTTTGCATCCATTATCAAGAGATTAGTACTATTATTCTATTTTTAGCTTTTTAACTGTTATAGCTACAATGATATGAAAGAGATAAAGTCAAACATGATATAGCAGGAAGTCTTTTAGGGTTGCCAAGAGGTTCCATTGTCTATCAAAACAACTAACGAACGACTACCAAATTTGGGAAATAGTTACAGAGTAGTTGCCAGGAAGAGGTATATAGCTACTCCGCCATTTTAGAATATTTATCTTGTTGCCATCACATGACCTCTTCTGTCGTGAATATGTGATATTTATATTCATGGTCATATGTATTTCTCTATTATAGGTGAACTTTAATGATATTCACGATGAAATGTGCTCGTTATCCAGTGCCAGTGCCTCATTTTGTATAGCTAGTTTTACAGTAATTGTGACAGTCTATGGGGAAAGGGGGCACTTCATGCAAAAATTGAAATTGAGATATAGGCTCCAGAAGTAAGTCATAGGAAAAATTCTTTCTTTCTCCTATTTTTGTTTTTTGCAGAATTAGTCTTAGTAACCCTTACTCTAAGTCTACGCCAAATTTCAAATGCCGAAACAACTTAAAAGACCCCAAGCGTGCCGTGGAAAGACAAGCTACTTTTTATTCCTCTCTCGTTCTCGAAGTACAATAAACGGGGAATGGGCGGAGTTTCAAACTAGCAGCTAAAAAAAAAAAACGGCATAGCTTTGAGAATAGTGCATGCAATCTACAGCTTACCTCTGGTTGAAAGTTTACCACTACATGGAGTAGAGTAGCCAAGGATTCCGACAAAACAGGCTGTGAGATGCTCTGAAAGCTAAAAAGAACTCTACGCAAACTTCGTTAGTCGCCGTTAAAAAGCGGCTGTACGATTTAATTGCGTATGCGGAGTACGCCGTTAAGTATACGGAAACATTAATTATACCGGAAGTGGAAATTCAATTTATGTTTTCTCGATTTCTAGTTCAATTGCTTTGCTGAATGCAGCCCAGTTCAACTGCCAGTTTCTCTGCACCTCGAAGGTTTTACCCTCCAGTATTTTAGCACCAAGTTGAGATAAATTGTAGCTTTTTATTAGCATAAAAAACTCAATTTTTTTGGTTTGAGTGAAGTGCCCCCTTTTCCCATAGACTGTCACAATTAGTTAGTTTAGGGCATTCCATTCAATTTATTGTACATTATAGTTAGGGTCACTCTCAATCATACTAGCCTCAAATGCTACGTTTGTAAGGTAGAATTTGCACCACCCTTTTTTTTTTTAATTGGTAGTGGCAATTCCTTGGTACATTACAGCTCTGTAAAGGTATTTGATTGGTTGGCATTGTGAGAAAGTGTTTGCTGAAGGCATTATGGTGTGCTATATTTGAAGTGTCATCGTCACAACCAGTTGGACTGTGATGATGACATGAAGCTTCCACATTCATCCATGTGGAAGGGAGGAGGGGGTGTCAATGCAGCGTCATGGTTCGTTTGGAGCATAGTTAGTGTACCATATCATAATTGATTTCTACTAAAAACCACACAACTGTTTATATGTAGATAAGTATTTTTATTGCAAGAGTAGCCAGTAACTTGAATGTTTAAAACAAGTACTAGTTAGTTGTATCCTTCCTCAACGATACAGCCAATAATATTCACAAATACAGTATACAAGATAAAAGTATGAATACAATAGCTATACTAGGGCATGCACAAGACTAATTTATTTGTTATACTAATGATGTGCTTGAGCACAAATGGCGAGTGAGCCTGAAACTACACTATTGTTATATGATTGATTTTAACTTCTAGCACTCAAAGCTACTAAAAATAATGTCGAGTTTTTAAATTACATTTATACGGTAAAGGTATTTAAATGCCATAGTAACCACTGGCTGCAACTGTTTGAATTGAAAAACAAAACAACAACAAAACAATACTTTATTTAAACTAGCTATATAGAAGCTGTAACGCACAATATGTTCACACAGGACATACCTGTACAAGACTTACCTACATGGTTTGTTTAGTGGAAAATAAATTTTCAAGTAAATACTGTTGCGTACGGCTCATAACCATGACAAAGAGCGCATTGAATTACCATCACCACTAACTCGAATAGAAATGGATCTCCGGTAGGTTTTCAAGTTTTAACTGCACCCGCAAAAGAATTCAAAACGACAAACAATTCAATTTCTAGGGTGATACGGGTAATGATCGATAAACCAAAGGATTCTGTTTAGTGAAGTTTGGGACGGGGTTGACCACCAAACTAACACAAAAACCCCAGGGTCAAAGTACAAAAATGACACATGTACGTCCAAACATATATATAAACAAATATCCTCGATATTCCTCGATCAGCTATAACTTGCCTACTGCTGAAGGTAGTAGACTATAATTGTTTAAATGTGTTGCAAACATTTCCTAATATGTAGAAACACTGCTGTTTCATTGAATTTTTAGCATGATAATAGATATTTGTTATTGAGTTTTCAATAAATTTATTTTATCTCTAGAAATCCATTCACTGTGGACATCAATGATGTAGTGGCCATTGAGTGTTATGGACTCAACTTTGGTCTGTACAGACTTGTAAGTATAAATATTTGGAATAACTTCAGTGCTGGTAAATGGTAAAGCGAGATGTTTGTAATTTAATACCTTTCTTTGTTTTTGGTTTATCAAGTATTCTGAATAACATTACCTAGTTGGTTGACCTTCACTGCTTTCTTCTATGATTTAAAATAATAGGCAAACTCAAATACTCTTACTATGAGTATATCAAGATTAATCACAACAAAAAGCCGTGTATTCATTTTCTGCCAGTTCCTCATTTCATGTAATTAGACCTGATCAACTTCTTCATTAAAAAACAACAACAACATGCTTACATATTTAGACACAGTGAGACTCTCTCAGGTCTGATGGAGGGAATTTCATAGATCGTTGCTCATCCACAGCAAAATTGGGCACTACTCAGTCTGTTTTTAGCAAGCATACAGCCTGATTCAATGACCTCAAATGGGTAAAGTGTCATCACATTCAGTAGAAGGCAATTAACTGAGATACTGAGAAGCAAGAGAGATAGACAAAGGAGAAGAAGGGAATCTATAGTCACATAAATAGATCTAGCGGATTTCGAGCAGGTAGTGCCAGTGGTTCCTAACAAAAAGTAAAATTCCAATATTGAGCTAAAATGACCTAAACAATTACTGTAAGTGCTTGACATCAGCGTATGTGTGCTATTTTCTTATCTGTTTCATTTTATAAAATTTCTTGATCATTACATGTTTCATATTAAATTCATAAAATTATTATTATTATTATTATTATTATTATTACTATTATTATTATGATTATTACTAGCAAGTATCCCGCCACACCATGCCACTTGATGTACTCACTGTTGCCTATTTGGAATGCAGTAGCATGGTGTATTTTTTCCCCATTCTTGTTATCTTCTACCACTTGGTTCAGTTACATCAGTTTCCCTCTCCTGCTCTCATTCTTCCTAAGCCATCTCAGCTGTTTCCTTTCTTCAGGTCTTTCTTCTGGAGGCATGGATTTCCTTCTACTCCTTTGTCTATCTCTTCTGCTACTCGGTTTCTCTCTCCTTCTATATGATTGTGGACTTTTTCCTCCCCTTTGAAACTTTTGCTACCCTTTACTCACTAATTTCACATGCTTTTAGCCGTAATAGTCGTCATTTCCTTAATCAGACTATAGCCTTGTGAATTTAACCCCACTTTACCCATTCAGTTAATGACCACACACTTTATCAACCCAACTTAGCTGATGAATTATTCATGAATACACACTGGTTGTCGTTATTACCAACAGACCAGCTTATTATTACTCATCATTAACCATTATTTACTACTACTACTACTACTATTATTATTATTACTACTACTACTACTGTTACAGGATTCCGTGGGAGATTATGAAGATTGTGGTGGCACATGTGCCACAGCTAAAACTCTAGGTGCATGTGCAGATGCTCCAGGTTTTATTCTTACCTTTCAAGTCAGAATCTCCAGTGGGTCACAACTTTCTGCGTCACTATCCTTTGAAGAAGGCCAGACTTATTATGTCATTAGTAAGTGGATCACTTGTAGTAGTAAGAGCTCAGTGTGGAACTTTGGAGGTGATTTTCAACATGAAAGGCTATAAGGGGCATGATCAAAATATTACTGCAGTTCAAGAGGGAAAAATTTAATAATTTCTGTGTAATCTGTTTTTTTACCTAGCAACAGGAGCGTTATTCTGCCAATATTTTGCTAATGTCTATGTATGCTACTACTTGCATCTACTATTACCATATGAAGCTATTTGAGTTGAATTGTTGCAGACCTGTAGATTCCCCAGCTCATTGTGTTCATAGCATTATTAATATTAATTTACTTGATACATATATTATTTTAGGTGTAGATTGCCAACAAGGAAACGTGTGCGGTAATGTAGGCTGCTCTGGTGACATCCCTCTAGGCAACGGCAACTGCCCTCATGGAAAATTCGTTCTACATGTTCGTCAAAGCAGTAATCAAGGTGGTACACAAGGTAAGAAATTGGAAGTTGTTCTCCTTAAAGAACATTTCCTCACTTATTTTTAGACATATATATATATATATAGTACTTATTACATGAGTCAGAGTGTGATATGGTGAAATATTTCATGAGCAGGCTAATTTATTTCACGAGCCAAAGGCAAGTGAAACTAAAGCTTGAGAGTGAAATATCTAGCCATATCACTCTGACGAGTGTAATAAGTGGTTTATTCCACACTAGATATCTTCACTGAAGTAGTTTTTTGGTAACTCAAGGTGTAAAGTTGGCGAAAACTCACTAGGGGCTCCCCACAACCCCAGCTGATACTATAGTAGCTGCTCTAACCTGGCTGGGTAGGCTCCACTAGAGTAAAGATAGCTGTAAAAACCCAGAAAACTTGTACCCAGGCCCAGTTGCTATAACTACTCTGGTAATGAGCTTGCACAATACAGCCATGAGATAACACTTTGTGATATTGTGAGATGGGTCACGTACCTAAAAATATCATTGTGAAGATATCTGTATATATATATATATATATATATATATATATATATATATATATACAGGCCCGTAGCCAGAAATTCGCATTGGGGGGTTTGGATTTTGAAGACTCAAAAAGCCACACCTACTTCTGTTTCCTTGTTAATTCTTCTACAATATTAAAAGACAGAACAAAAGTTAACTGCACTAAAAAGCTTATAATTTGTTCTATATATTCTACTTCAAAACTATACTTCATTAAACACTGTTGATATTCGAGAGAAAAGTAGTATTATTCTCGAGCAACCAGGCATCTAACCACTACAGTGAGCTGTATATAAACAGTGCATCATTAATACGTCTTTTTCGTACTACAAGTTATTTAATAGTACAGCGTGTAAACTGCCCGTTCAAAATGTATTGGAAAAATCGCTATAATTAAGTGAAATAGCACAGGACGAAGTAAAATGTCGCGGTAGCTTAAATGAAATAGCAAGGGTAAGTGCACAAGCACGCAGCTCTAGCCTTGGAAATGTACAGTTGTAGTTTCTAGTTGGAGATAACGTCATTCTTTAGCACAGAAGCCCTACCCTACTAGACGGAATTTTTTTCAATTGATTAGGATGAGCCATAGGTTAAACGCAAAGTCAAGAGAAAGTTTATCCTGAAGTACAGAGATAGTGACTGCACTATACAGTGTAGCCACACCGTAAATGATTTTTAGCTTACAGTAGTCTCGTGCAGTTTTTATAAAACTGGCCTACTAATAGCGTGTGATAGCACTGGTAACCGTGCTATTCTGGATAAATAACACGAACAACGCGATTAAAATAACACGGGGCTTATCGGAGTGCTACTTCAATAGCTTCACGAGTGCTAGTGATCCCTACTAGCACATGTTACACGTGTTATCACTTGCTAATAGTAAGCCAACTTTTTTTTAATTGTTTGCAGTGTAGCTACACTATTATAGTGCACTCACTATCTGTGCAACTTTCTCAGATACTTCCCGCTGGCTCCCCTTCTAATCTGTTGAAAAAATTCCGTTACTTGTGCTATTAATATTGAATAACACGCTTACCCGTGCTGTTACTACTCTTACTATTTAATAAGTGAATTACGTTACAATTTATAAAGATTAGATGTAACATAGCAAGCTTTAATCGTGCTGACGTAAGAGAGAAATTTTGTAGCCAAGGAGCTGAATGCTTATTAGGTCACTTGGACTCAGACTAGGTCGTCATATACAGAGTGCGAAAGTACATCTAGGGAAACGGCAGAGAATTCAATCGCAGGTTCAGCACGATCAAACAGATGATGATATTCCAGAAGTTATATGTGGGGTGTGGCTAAAATATTTGCTCCCAGTCACTCTGTAGGGGGGTTCGACCGAACCCCTCGAACCCCCCTAGCTACGGGTATGATATATATATATGTAATATTATAAACCAATAACGAGGTGAAGCCCAAGTGGCATGGATTTGTGAATCGCTATACAAAACGATTTTTATTTGTTTATAGCTAATTACTGTATAGCTCGTTCATAACAAATAGCTCTATTTATAGCTCCCTCAGGTCATTTTCCCATTACTATTTAGTGGTTGCTACAAACTATATCAACGGGAATACCGGGAACTATATCAGATTTATAGTACTTGGCGACAAGTGTGGTCGCTTAGGTAACGGGCTATATATGTGACCGTCTATGGGAAAACCGGGCACAACGCGGCGTGCGTAAACATCGAGAAAAGATCGATCAATTTCTTTAAAATGTATTGTTTCAAGCCTACGGTAGGGAACGGTTAGGTCTATTATAGCGGGAACGACTTAGGCTACGACGATAAAACTTGGAGAGCTCAATATTTGGACGCCGACAACTCTGTAAGTGCCAAAAAAAATTTTTGAAGGGTGCCGCGTTGTGCCTGGTTTTCCTGTAGACGGTCATATATATATATACTAGTGATGTGCTTGAGCACAAATGGCGAGCGAGCCTAAAGACTATACTATTTTTATATGATTTTGACTTCTAACACTGAAGCTACTGAAAATAAGGTCCAGTTTTTAATTTTCACATACACGGTAAAGGGATTTCAGTGCCATAGTAACAACTCTCTGCAACTGCTTGGAAGGAAAAAAACAACAACAAAACAATACACTTTATTTAAAAGTTTACTTTGTGATATTCATTAGCTAAGTAGTGGTTATAAGACACAATGCTTTGACACAACTGGACATGCACCTACACAGACTTACCTTCGCAGTAGTCTAGTGGACAATGTATTTTCAAGTAAATACTGTTCCGCACGGCTTATAACCATGACAAAGAGCGCATTGACTTACCACCGCCACTAACTCGAATAGAAATGGAAGTCCCTTAAGTTTTAAAGGTTTAACTGCACCCGCAAAAGAATTCAAAACGGGTAAACAAATCAATTTCTAGGGTGATACGGGTACTGATCGATAAACCAGAGGATTCTGTTTAGTGCAATTTGGGACGGGGTCGAACACATAACTAACACAAAAACGCGAGGGTCAAAGTACAAAATGACATACGTACGTCCATATATATAAATAAATAAATAAATAAACAAACATCCCCGATTTTCGATTGTGTTACCCCTGTAAGTGTCTCGCTCGCTACGCTCGCTCGCCAATTATGTTATTGTTTTTTGTATTGTTTTTTGTTTCTAATGTATCAATGTATGTAGCCGAGTCTACAGACACTCCCTTGACTCTTGGGGGAACTGATGGACTTAAGGATCAGTCTTCGGCACTGGGTCAAACAGAGTACATCATCATTGGAGCTGTTGCGGGACCGTTTGTCATTGCTGCAATCATCGGCTGCCCAATTGTGTGTGTGTATCTTTTGATACGATTTTGTTGCACCAGCAAGGAAAAAACTCGGAATCAGGAGGAAGGACATACCGTGAAGGAACAGGACAAAGAGAGCAATTATAAATTAGCTCATCCCAAAGAAAAATGTTCTCCAAAGCTATCTGCTCAAACCTTTGTTTCACCTAACGCTTCATCTGCCAGACAAGACGATGGTAATGTTACATTTATGAATGATGGCAGTTCTACAAAGGGTGGCGTAAAATTCTCTAAAACTGCTGGCAGCAGTACTAGAACCAAGACTAATGAAACCACGACTACAAATGGTAATGGAGTCAACAGTAGTACCAAACCTAGTACAACCAATAGTAGACCCCAAACTACTACTAACAACGGTGGTGTAGATAAGTCTACTGCAAGCAAAAATGGAACCAAATCCTCTACAAGCAGTAGTGGAACCAAATCCTCTGCAAGCAGTGATAGAACCAAATCCTCTACAAGCAGTAATGGAACCAAATCCTCTGCAAGCAGTAATGGAACTAAATCCTCTGCAAGCAGTAATGGAACCAAATCCTCTGCAAGCAGTAATGGAACCAAATCTTCTGCAAGCAGTAATGGAACCAAATCCTCTACAAGCAGTAGTGGAACCAAATCTACAACAAGCAGCATTGAAACTAAAACCACAACAACGAGAACTAATGAAGTTAAAACTAAATTTATCAGTGGAACTAAACAGCCTTCCAATACCAGTGGAAACAAACCTAATTCCAGCATGAGTAGCTCTGTTCCTGCTCATTCAAGCTCGAGTAATGGAAGAGTTTCAACTTCAGCATCTTCGTCATTACATAGCGTCATGTTACATTCTGAAAAAACTAAAAGTAGCCACGCAAAGTCTGAAGCCATATCTGTGCATTCAAGCTTACCTGTGACGAGTTCACACGTAGAGGGTGCAAGACGCCAACCGAAAAGGCAAGCACCTCTGGCACCTAAAAAATAAACATCTATGCAATTACATGATTCCTATTCCTGCAACCAATTTTTTTTAATATAAGTCATTTTTATTTTTATCCCAATATTTTTTGTATTAGGTAGTCAGCAAATGTTATGTTGCTGGTTTTGTTTTTAATCAACCATGCACCAATTATTTAAATGGGAAAAATATTTTTACAATTTCTGTCAAATTATTTCATTGTATGTGCACAAAGATAACGTGACAATAATGTGAAAAACTTCTGGCTAAAAAGTATCAACTAAACATGTGATTACGATATTGCAGCAACCAAGTACGCATGTTTGCATGCACATCTCAACACAAACAGTACATCTAAACAGCTAAACTTTCTCCCACCCCCACACACACCTACTCAATCCTAACCATCCAGCGGCTTCTATATACCAACAAGACTGCCCCAAATCACAAATGTAGTTTAATGTAAAGTTAACGTAGAGTAGCAGACATACTGCATGGGGAGGGTGGGGCTGGGATAAGTAAGTGGGTTGATTGAGGGAAGTAGTATTGCAGGAAGTGTGTGGGAGGAAGTACGTATAGATCACGTGGGGGTAGCGTGAGGTATATCTAACACGTGTTAGTAATGCGCGGGTGAATAACGAGGTGCAGCTGCAATCGATTCACGGGCAGACGAGTGAGCACCTTAGGAAGTTATTTGATTTTGTATTTTACAATATCCTTTGAGATATACATGGCTTCACCTCCACCAGCTCCGTTCACTCAGGAGCAGCTGGCATGGTTATCGGACCATGGAGGCGACCTTCTAGGTTCCACCAGGGTAGTACCTCCCACTGGAGAGTTGGAAGATAGACCCCCTGGTGCTATGGCAGGCAACTCAGAGGAGCCGTCAACCCGTGCAGGCACCGGTGAGTCTGGGCTTGTCCTCAAGTGGGGGTTAGGTCATAGTTGTGGCAAGTTAATTTTATGCCTGGTCTAGGTATTTCTCCTAATGATGCATTTGATATAAGGATGTACCCAGCCACGTGCTGAGTGGTCCCTGGGATGCCTTACCTGTCTGCATGTTGACTGAACCTAGCACTGCCGTTGTACATATGGTTGGCAGTTGTGCATTTCTTACGCTATCCGGCTCTTGCGAGTTGCTCTACCTGGCACACTTGCCCTGAATATGTGTTAGTCGCCCAATCGGGCACGCTCGCCCTGAATATGCTTTAGTCACTCTATCGGGCACGCTTGCCCGAAATATGCTTTAGTCGCTCAGTCTGGCACGCTTGCCCTAAATATGCTTTAGTCGCTCAATCTGGCACGCTTGCCCTAAATATGCTTTAGTCGCTCAATCTGGCACGCTTGCCCTAAATATGCTTTAGTCGCTCTATCTGGCACGCTTGCCCGAAATATGCTTTAGTCGCTCAATCGGGCACACTTGCCGTAAATATACTTTAGTCGCTCAATCTGGCACGCTTGCCCTAAATATGCTCTAGTCGCTCAATCTGGCACGCTTGCCCTAAACATGCTTTAGTCACTCTATCTGGCACGCTTGCCCTAAATATGCTTAAGTCACTCTATCTGGCGCGCTTGCCCTAAATATGCTTTAGTCGCTCAATCTGGCACGATTGCCCTAAATATGCTTTAGTCGCTCTATCTGGCACGCTTGCCCTAAATATGCTTAAGTCACTCTATCTGGCACGCTTGCCAAAATATGCTTTAGTCACTCTATCTGGCACGCTTGCCCTAAATATGCTTTAGTCGCCCTATCTGGCACGCTTGCCCTAAATATGCTTAAGTCACTCTATCTGGCGCGCTTGCCCTAAATATGCTTTAGTCGCTCTATCTGGCACGCTTTCCCTAAATATGCTTAAGTCACTCTATCTGGCGTGCTTGCCTGAATATGCTTTAGTCACTCTATCTGGCACGCTTGCCCTAAATATGCTTTAGTCGCCCTATCTGGCACGCTTGCCCTAAATATGCTTAAGTCACTCTATCTGGCGCGCTTGCCCTAAATATGCTTTAGTCGCTCAAGCTGGCACGCTAGCCCTAGAGTATGCTCTAGTCACCTGCCCCCTGCCGATGTGAGCATCGATTGAGTTTCGCTTACGGGGATGTGGTTTTATTACAGGTTCCATCCTGCCTGAGGCACATGGTGCGTTGGCGGACCTCTCAACCTTCGCTCCTACCATGGGGGTGGGGTCGCCCGGTCTTGATCTGCTGGCGTCAGCAGCCCTGGCGCCCGACAAGAGGGAGGGCAACGGGTCTCTATTGAAACCTGGCCCCTTTAACCCGGCCGCCTCGCTGGCGAAAAAGGTGACAAAGAGAATCCTTGACCTGGAGTATGTCGAGATGGCCGAGGTGGCGGCTGATACCTTGCCAGAGTCTGTCTCAGGCCGGCCCCACCCACCCAGCCGGCCCCCGATTACTGACATTTCACAGTGGATCGAACGCTACTCGCTCATGGCCGCACTGGTGGCGGCGAGGTTCCCTCACAAGGCTCCTGAACTCTTTGCCTATCAGGCGATGATAGTGAGGGCAGAGAGGAACTACGAGGCAGGTCGATGGGTTGCCTACGATCGCCAGTTCAGGCGGGAGGCACTTGCCAGGAGGGATTTGAACTGGTCTGTGCCGGACTCTCGCCTCTACAGTGAGGCCTTCACAGGCAGGGCAAGGTCAATCCCGAGATGCGGACATTGCCTCCAGGACGACCACCTCTCCCATCAGTGCCCACAGAATCCGAGCCAGCTCTGGATGCCGTGGCCAGTGGGGCCCATGGCGTGGCAGAAATCACTCAGTGGACAAGGTCCAGCAAACACCCCAACCACCAGGCAGGCCAGTCGCTCTGGTGAGCTCTGTCGGCGTTTCAATGAGGGACGCTGCCGATTTGCATCCTGCAAGTTTGCTCACAGCTGCAGGACCTGTGGGGGATCGCACCCAGCCATTGCCTGCCCTCAAGGTGGCCAGCGCCCTCGCTCTCCTATTCGTGGCCCAGCAGCCCCTGTTAAAGGCTCGTGGCCTGCGATGAGGCGATGAAAGTTTTGCATAAACTTGGATCTATGAACCTTTATCTGAATTATGTGGTTGTTATGACTTGGATTTGAATTATCAATTAGAGAGTCATGGGAGGGTTAGTAACCTAGGTGGTTTATCTGGGGGTTGTGGTGACACTGGTCAGGGTATTGATAGTTAGGGTGGGGGGGGTTCATTATGGAAGGGCAAGCTGGGAGGGGTAGAAAGGGAGGGTTGGTTAAGTCTCCACCCAATTGGGTGTGACGGCCTGTCGAGGCCCCCTTAAAATCAGTCTTTATGTTTTGCAAATGTGTATGTACTGTTCGCTGGGTTGGGCTAAGTCACGCACTGACACTATGGCTGGTTCTTGTCCCATGTGTAGGCTGGGATGATTTATACCCGCACACTGCTGATCTCCTCACTATGGACTTCTGCCGCCCCACTGACTGTCACACACATCAGGAGCTGATGGCAGTGAGTACCCTCCTGGATGCTGATGCCTGGGAGGCAGCCTTAGTTAATCACCCGGACAGGGCATACGTGGGGTACATCATTCGTGGCCTACTAGAAGGCTTCAGGACAGGGTTCCAGTGGGGAGCTCCGCTGCGATCGGCAACAGCTAACATGCCATCCACTGGGCTTCGGCCAAATATGATTCGCGAGTACATCGCAAGGGAACTCAGCAAGGGGCGCATGATAGGTCCACTCCCATGCTCATGGAGGCCCATCGTGCACGTTAATAGAGTTGGTCTGGTGCCCAAGGGTCATGATTCTGGGAAATTCCGGTTGATCACGGATTTGTCGTTCCCGCATGGAGCTAGCACAAATGATGGTATCGACCCGGACTTGGTGTCACTGTCTTATATTTCAGTGGATGAGGTGGCAACAATTGTGCAGGAGTTGGGTAGGGGTGCGCTGCTAGCTAAGATGGATATTGAGGCAGCTTATAGACTTATCCCAGTCCATCCTCAAGATCGGGTACTACAGGGAATAGAGTGGGAAGGGAGAATCTATGTGGACCCTTGCTTGCCGTTTGGGCTGCGGTCAGCACCGAAAATATTTAATGCGGTGGCTGATGGCTTGTGTTGGTGCCTACGCCAGGCTGGTATCCAGTATGTTTTACACTACCTGGATGACTTCATCATCGTAGCCCCACCAGTGTCGGATGAGTGTGCACGAGCAGTGAAGATCCTAGAGGATACCTGTGCCAGAATTGGAGTCCCTTTGGCACCTGGGAAGAGTGAGGGGCCAGTGACATCGCTAGTGTTTCTGGGCATCTTGGTGGACACAGAAGCTGGTGAGCTGCGTCTCCCGGAGGGGAAACTTCAGAGGCTGAAGTCTCTCGTACACCAGTGGGGTGCTAAGATGGCGTGCCGCCGAAAGGACCTGGAGTCTCTCGTTGGGATCCTAAACCACGCGTGCAAAGTGGTCAGATCAGGACGATCATTCTTGCGGAGACTTCTTGACCTGCTCCATCAGACAGATAATAGGTCTGATGGTCATTGTATGATCTGGCTTAGTAGCGCATGCCGAGGGGACATTGCATGGTGGAAGGAGTTTGCTCAGTGCTGGAATGGAGTGTCTTTTCTTCAAACACCCAGCTCGCTGCCGGTGGTGGTATGTACCACGGACGCCTCTGGCTCTTGGGGCTGCGGTGCCTGGCATAACTCCAGCTGGTTCCAGGTAGCTTGGGACAACCGGGCGGACCACTTATCGATTGCGGGGAAAGAGCTGGTGCCAATAATCTTGGCATGTGCAGCTTGGGGCGTGTCATGGCGGGCCTGTCGGGTGCGATGCAGGTGTGACAACCAGGTTGTGGTGTCCGCCCTCCGATCACGGTCCAGCAAGGACCGAGGGGTCATGCACCTTCTCAGGTGCCTTGTATTTGTAGAGGCTCGTTGTGGTTGTCACCTATATGGGGAATATATAGAAACGTATAACAATCATCTCGCGGATGATCTGTCACGGAATAATCTTGTTTCTTTTTTGTCAAAGGTCCCATCGGCCGAAGGACGACCAACACCCACGTCACCCCAGCTGCTCGACCTTCTCCTGAACCCGCAGGCCGACTGGGTGTCGGAGCGATGGCGCAGTCAGTTCGGCGCTATTTTCAGCAGGGATTGGCCCTATCCACCCGTAAGACCTATGAGGCTGCAATGAAGCGGTTTCATGGGTTTTGTGATCGCTATAACGTTGTGTCTCCCTTCCCAGTGACCGAAATGCTGCTTTGTAGTTTTGCCGCCTTCCTCGCAGATCAGGGTTTGGCACCACAGACTGGTAAGGGATACCTGGCGGCCGTGAGGAATATGCAGATCTCTCTTGCTTACCAGACCCTAGAGATCAGTCCTCCATGCCCATGCTGAGGAGAGTGCAAGCTGGGATTCAGCGGGTAAGGGCTATTTCTGGTCCCCCGTCACGCACTCGTCTACCAATCACAGCGACTGTATTGGGACAGATCAAGGTCCAGCTGATGGCAATGAGTCACCCGCACAAGGAGCTGATATGGGCGATAGCATGTACTGCTTTCTTTGGCTTCTTCAGGTTGGGAGAGCTGCTGCCAGCCTCGACCCAGATAGGGCAGGACACGGCAGTTGTCATGTGGCGTGATGTGGCAGTCGATAGCCGGGATAATCCACGAATGATCCGCATTCATCTCAGGCGGTCGAAGTGCGACCAGTTTGGTGTGGGGGCGGACATTGTGTTGGGACGGATAGGTCTGTCGCTCTGCCCAGTCACAGCAGTGGTGCAGTACATTGCTGTTCGTGGCTCGGGACCTGGCATCTTTTTTCGACGACCGGACGTAAGTGTGGTGACGAAGGCATGGTTCACAGAACAGCTGCGCTCAGTACTGTCTGCGTGTGGCCTCCCCCAGCAGCTATATGCTGGTCATAGCTTCAGGATTGGCGCAGCTACCACAGCAGCAATGGTGGGTGTTGAGGATGCGACAATACAGACGTTAGGTCGATGGCAGAGTGCAGCATACCTGCAGTATGTGAGAATGCCGAGTGAGCAGCTGGCTAGACTGTCTACTGTCCTAGCTAAGAACTCTTAATCACAACACTCATGCTGAACTCTATAGTTTCTATACTTTCTTTTGTAATTATGTGTGTGTGTGTACGTATTAGTTGAGTTAAAGGTCAATTACTACCCTAACTATATTGCCTTGGGGGGATGGGCCGCTAGCGGCCCCCTTGGGGGATGTAAGTGACCCTGATTAGCAGCAAATAGAGCCGGGGCTAACTGATAATTGCCACGTCATCAGGGTTCGTCACATCTCTCCCCCTCAAGGCTATTGGGGGGCTACGGCTGATGACACACCACTGCGGGGGCGTCACAGTCAGCCTTTACGTAAGCCCGGTCTGCCAAACCCTAGGTAAGATGAGCTAGAGGTAAGTATGTATTAATGGGCATCTAGATCTGCTGAGCGCAACGGAGTTAACTTAATTTTAGACACTAGCTCACCACTCCTTCTAGCTATGTTGTAAGAGCTATTTAGCTACCTACCCATTTTATTTTGTTGCTGTTATATTCGTGTTTCAACATAATAGCTACAACTTGTCATAATGGCCTTGGTAAGGGATCTGGGTAGATGGATCAGGCTGGAGACAGGGGAACCTCGTTCAACTGACTATCTCCTGCAGCGTCTCTTGATACAGAGGCATCACAACCTGACTTCATTTTATTTCTTTATTATTATTTTATTTTATTTAAAAGTTTTATTATAAGTTACAATTATTAATTATCATCATTATCATTATAATTATTATTATTATTTTATTTTTTTATTCAAGAGCTCTATGACTTTTAGTTTCAGTAAATAAATAAAAAACTAGTAGTAACGTATAAAAAAAGAAAAGAAATCTAATAAAACTTGTGAACTCGAGTAATCTGCATGATTCAATGTCTTCGTAATTGGTCAGAATGAATCAGTTGTAAATGGAGTGTAGATTTAATGATAAGACAATAATCCTAGGAAGTTGAAAGCAACTGCCGCCTGTTACACCTTCAACATCCTGAAATGGTGACCCCGATACTGACAGCATCCTACACTATATCACCTCCATCTTCATATTTCTTGTGTAGCTTGGCCTGGCACAGGAGGAGGCCTTCTTCGCCCGTGTGATACTGAATAAGATCGCTTACCATAGCTACTTGAGACCGGCCCTTGTGAGCTCGTTGGTTGTAAGCTTGCGTTCATAATTGTGCCTTCGGTCAGTTTAGTGTGATTTCTTTTAGCATGCACATTGAACAGTTCATCATTGCTTCCAGATGGAAGGTTAAATTTGGTTCCACTGTAGGTAGAAGTAGGCTTGGTTCTAGAAGTAGACTCAATGCTCATAATTGCGGAAGCAATTTTATTTGCTCCAATGTTAAAATTAGGAGCACTGGAAATAGATTTTGTTTTATCAAATTTGTTAGTAGGTCCAGTACTACTTGCCTTTGTAGAAGACTTGGTTAAATTGATACTTGAAGTAAGGTTTGCACTACTTGTGCTTAAAGTAGGTTTAACACTACTTGTACTTAAAGCAGGTGTAGCAGTACTGCTACTTGAAGAAGTAGTTCTACTTATGATGCTTGGAGTAGGTTTTGCACTACTGATGCTAGAAGTAGGTTTTGCACTACTGATGCTTGAAGGTTTTGCACTACTGATGCTTGAAGGTTTTGCACTACTGATGCTTGAAGTAGGTTTTGCACTACTGATGATTGAAGTAGGTTTTGCACTACTGATGCTTGAAGTAGGTTTTGCACTACTGATGCTTGAAGGTTTTGTACTACTGATGCTTGAAGTAGGTTTTGCACTACTGATGCTTGAAGTAGGTTTTGCACTACTGATGCTTGAAGTAGGTTTTGCACTACTCATGTTTGAAGTAGGTTTCGCACTACTGATGCTTGAAGGTTTTGCACTACTGATGCTTGAAGTAGGTTTCGCACTACTGATGCTTGAAGTAGGTTTTGCACTACTGATGCTTGAAGTAGGTTTCGCACTACTGATGCTTGAAGGTTTTGCACTACTGATGCTTGAAGTAGGTTTTGCATTACTGATGATTGAAGTAGGTTTTGCACTACTGATGATTGAAGTAGGTTTTGCACTACTGATGCTTGAAGTAGGTTTTGCACTACTGATGCTTGAAGTAGGTTTTGCACTACTGATGCTTGAATGTGGCTTTGCACTACTGATGCTTGAATGTGGCTTTGCACTACTGATGCTTGAAGTAGGTTTTGCATTACTGATGCTAGAAGTAGGTTTCGCACTACTGATGCTTGAAGTAGGTTTTGCACTACTGATGCTTGAATGTGGCTTTGCACTACTGATGCTTGAAGTAGGTTTTGCACTACTGATGCTTGAAGTAGGTTTTGCACTACTGATGCTTGAAGTAGGTTTTGCACTACTGATGCTTGAAGTAGGTTTTGCACTACTGATGCTTGAAGTAGGTTTTGCACTACTGATGCTTGAAGTAGGTTTTGCACTACTGATGCTTGAAGTAGGTTTTGCACTACTGATGCTTGAATGTGGCTTTGCACTACTGATGTTTGAAGTAGCTGTAGTGCTAGCTGTGCTCGAAGTAGGTGTGACAGTATTAGTGCAAGCAGATTCGGCAAATTTGTTATCAAAACGCTTAGACCCACCAAAGCTTACAGTATTTTTGGTTCTGCTGGTGGTACTAGCCGTTTTGTTGGAGAATTGTTTAGAATTGATTGCTGATCTATATTTCGCTGTATCACAACTATTTATCTTGACCACAGCATCAGAATCCGCTGATGATGAACTGGTAGCAAGTGACAATGGCAAGTTTGAATCATCAAGTTCCTCAGTGGAAGTGGTTGCAAAATCACAACTATCAGCTTTGTCCCCAGGATCCACCACAAAGCTAGTCCTCTCTTCTCCAACAATTTCTTTTTTCCTTTTCAAATATCGGCGATAAAGATATGCACCCAACATCAGGAAAAAGATGATCACTACAACTAGAACTGCACCTCCGGCTCCTATAATAATGTATAAATTTTGGCCGTCCAAAGGTCCACGCGAACTATTGACCCCACCCGTTCCAGAGACCGTGAATTGATTGGAATTTGATCCATCGGGAATAACCTGAGTGGCAGGAAGAGCTGTATCAATGGATGAGCCACCTATTCAATAATAATAATAGTAATAATAATAATGCTACTACTACTACTACTATAAATAATAATACGTAATAAAAATTATTATTATTATCATTATATATAAGTGTTAAAAAATCAAAACGAGCAATTAAATCTGATGATCATTTACCTTCAGTAGCTTGGCGTCTGTTCTCACTGACATGTAAAACAAACTTTCCATAAGGACAAGTGCCATTACCAGTTCCCAGTCGAGTGTTGCCTGTACATCCATTCTGAATGCATAGATCTCCTTCACAGTCAACACCTTCACAAACAAATACAAGTACATCGATAAATTACCAGACCTGACTTCCGTGTAGAACAGCAGAGTTTGAGGGCAGATAAAGTACAGAATATTACATACACGGCAGGCTCTGTGAAAACCATGCATTTTTTTTGGTTGGGGGGGAAAGGGGATCAAAGCTAGAAACTAGCAAAAATACCGACTGTGGTTACAATTACACTTTTTTTTTTCATATTTGAGTTCAGCCCCTTATTCGAACTGTGCCAAATAAAATGTTCTGCATCAATTGAGTGCTATTATAAAAAAACCTTTTGCTTATTCAATATGTAAAGTTTGGGAGATGCAGGAATCCTGTGGCAACAAATTGGGAATTGTCACTATCACCAGGGTTTACCCCTCCCCTTCCTCACAAGAACTGCCTATTTAATTGCTTAAATCAGCTACAATATGATATCAAAAAGAGACAATTCCAGTAACATTACAGCATGATCCAGTGATTATTCTGTTTGTATTTGTCTTACGATTCAGTAAAATTATTTATTGTTTTACGATTCAGTAAAATTATTTATTACTAGCAAGTACCCCGCCACACAGTGGCGCTTGACGTACTGCAAAGTAAGAATGCAGTAACATAACTATTTGTATTCTGTCATTCTCTAACATTGGTTGTTAAGGTTACATCAGTTTCCCTCTCTTGCTATATTTTTTTCCTGAACTATCTCAGCTTTTCTTATCCCCACCTCCTTTATTTCAGCTCTTTCTTTTTTAGTCATGGAGTCTCTTCTACTTCCTTTGTTTACTGCTCGTGCTTCTGAATCTCTCTGTCCTATCATGATTGCGGACTTAGGCTTTGCAAAACTTTTGCCTTTTCATACTTTCACCTTTGAAACTTACGCACCTTTACTCGATGATTGGATTCCAGCCACACTTTAGTTACAAGTAATCTTTCTCTTCTTGCCTTCTCCTTCATACATTAGCCTTCTTTCTACTACACTGCCTTACCTTGCCGATTCCGTCGCTTTTTAGTCATAATTATTCTCCTTTTTGCCTTCCCTTTCATACTTTCGCCTCCCTTTGTAAAACCTACACCATACTCCCTCATCTATTCCACCCACTTTTCAGTTACAATTAATCAATGCTAACTTCAGTTCTGTTAGACGGTTTTGTAATATATAAAATTTAAAAAGAGATCTCTCAGCTATAGCTTTACCAAACTGAAAGCACGAAAAACAAAAACTCTCTGTTTAAGGGACAGAAGTGTAAATTAAGTTTGGTAAAGGGTCTTAAGTAGTATCAATATGAATATGTCGATATATAAAGCTTGAGTAAGTCGATATGCAACTTATGCAATGAAATTGTAGACGTTAATGCTGTCTTCATAAGAGAAGCTTAGCATACAAGTGACACTCACCTCACCAGTAGTTTCAATGGCAGACAGCAAAGAAATTATTAGCTCACGTGAGTATGGCGTGACTATAGGGGGCGTTACCAACAATTGCTTTCGATTGTACGGCCTAACAATAAATAGCTTTTTTCTGAAAAAATAAGTCTAAACGAAAATTTCTGGCACATTAAAGGGGCTTTAAATGTCCAATGCAACATTTTTACGCTTGTTCAACCTTCGGGAGGCTGCCACCTTCGAGATCCATGTGACAGAATGACTGACTGACAGACAGACAAACTGAGTACTATAACCCTCTCGCACATGCGCGCTGTCTGCAATTAACCTCAACAAATAGTGATAATTACTACAACAATTTTCAGAGTAAACTTACTAATGACATAATATGTCCGCCCCTCCTCAAAGGTTAACAATGCAGCAAGATGTGCTCCACTGGATATTCTGACTCTAAAAGTAAGTATCCAGCCTGGAGCTTCCACACATGTACCCAGGGAGACAGCTGTGTTACAAGTTCCACCACATCTTTCATAATCATCGAGGGAATCCTGAATCAATAGAAATAATAAGCTAAATGGTCTTACACCAACTAAATCAGTAGTAATTGTTATTTCACAAACACTTGGCTCTTTCACCTTCATAATCGCCATATAGCAGTTCACACTTCACCTTGCGAGAATGTTGTTGTTTATTTCTTATTTGCATTACCCCATTCAAATTCTATAGCCAGAAGTTAGCTCAATTATTATTAAGTGACGTTCTATTATTGTTATTGATATTATTATTATTATTATTATCATCATCATTATGGAAATAATTCAGGCTGAAATATTATAATAATAGCATATTTGCTCACTTTCAACATCCTATTACGTTTAATTAAACTTAACCCAATGTTTAGACTTCTTGCTGAAGTCCTCCTCAGGGGTCAATAATGGTTATTGAACTGTCCAATCAGATTGCTCAATTTGCGGTGAATATATTTCATACCCACCTCCTAGGAGGTGAATAAGTGAACTGTCCAATCAAAATTAGTCTTGGTACATTTCCTATAGCCTAGAGCCATGGTACAAGTCGGTTGCACCACTCCATTCGGTCAGTATGGTATTTACACTATCCTCGGGCCTTTGGCGCTCGGTTGTGTAAATCCTGTACCAACCTCCATGTCGTGGTGTAACCTATACTTATTAACCCTCAGCACACATGCGTGAGAATGTTATAGCAGTTGTCCTGTCTGTTTGTCTATCTGTCACGCTCTGATTTTGGAGATTACTGACAATTAACCGTTGCTTTAGGTATGAACTTACTCAGAACGACAATTAAAGACCTTTTATTGCACTACGTTCTGAATTTCGGACTGATTCTTGAGACAACGCGAAGATTTCAGCTCCACATAGGTACTAGCTTTTGTAGGTAACGCCCCCTATAGTCACGTGAGCAAACAATTTCTTGCTTTCTGTGTTAGTTTTGCTTTATGCTAAGAAGTTAACGGAGTGCTGGAAGTAGAGTTTTGAATTGAAAAAATAATACTACCAATGAGTGTCTCTGGCCAGTTTAGCTTCTTCTCTTATCAAGACAGTGTTTACATGTACTGTTTTAAATGCTCTAGATACATTGATACCTGATTAGAATAGCCAATAAATTATTGTTTTAGTCTGAACTGGTTTTGTAAAGCTAGCTAGTGTATAGTAGCACTGAGGGTTCGCACCTCTGGTGCTTCATTACTACAATTGTAATTCACTCTTTTGTTGAGGAAGAACTGTAGCATTCGTTTGTTAGTTTGTTTGTTTATTAAACCACATCAACTAGGCAAGGCTTCACACCTCATACCCCGAAATCGAGTTGTAGTATGTTCAAGTGAATCAACTGTGAACCTAGAGAAGACTCGTGTACACCAAACAGATTGTAAAGATATGTAGCATATTCGCTTGTGTATATTAGAAACCAAAACCAATCCCAGAGCTAAAAAAAAAAATAATGAAAGGACAACTACTATAACCCTCTCACACATGCATGCTGAGGGTTAATAACAACAACAACAATAACGAATCGGCTATATGACCTCCACTTACCAGTCTATATAGAGCAAAGCGACGTCCTGAACATACCACTTGAACAACTTCATCGTTCTTAACAACAAACGGATTCCTGGAAATGAAAAACAACAACAATATATGATTAACTCAAAAGAAACAAACAAACAAACAAAAGAACATCAAAGAAATCCAACAACTCCGCTAGAAGATGAGCATGACTACCAGACTCCTAATAGTCCTTGCCACGTCAACCAAATTAGCTCAATCTAAGTGGCTTACATCCATGGCTAAGCTTACACGGAACCAGTAGCTGACATCACACGTACTGCATCTCTATCGCTAAACATACTATGTGCTTGCCCTCAACAGGTCTCAGAAACTATAAGGTATCTTAAATATTTTACATGGACATGCATGTGCAGCCAGAGATAGGCAGTGTCCTGCTCGGTTCAGACGCAGCTACTCTAATATATCGTTGTTAATTAGAGTATCACCCACATCGTTGTTAATTAGAGTATCACCCATGTGCCCCTTACAATAATCGGTACTTGCCGATACACCCATATCAGTAAGGTATCGTATCACACAGCCACATGTACGCATGAAGTTGGGCTTGCAGGTTAGGATTATTTAATCTCTATTACCTTTAAGCAAGCAATATAAACAAAGAGACTTAATTATTTACGACCTGCTTCTTCCAAATAAAAACTTGAACAGATTTTAATTGTTTACTTTAGGTGTCAATACTCACTAACAAGTAATCTTGTTTTAAACTTTCTAGTTTGTACACTAACACTGGCATGCATGCACATACATGTAGAAATGAAAACCCATTCTGTGACACTACTCGTCTAATCTCTTCCTGCCTATTACAGTAGCAACGGGTGTTTGGACAGCACATGACAAATGAAGTTACACGACTGGAGCTGTATTGATCCATGGCCAAAATATCAATTATATAACTTCTAACAAGCCTACTTAATACTAACAAGAAATTTCAATTATTATTATTATTATTAAATTGACGGCACTAATCGCAGGGACAAAAACGGCATATCAAATGTGCCAGCTGCTGTGATTATTAATCAACGCACCATTTAGAAGGAACAACAGTAGCGAATAGCAGCTGTGAAACTGTGAGAAAAACTTTGTGCTTTTTGTTTATCAAGGGCTCCATAAACACAACACATCTTGTTTACAACGACACATCTTGTATACACTGCATTCATCCCTCCTCTTCACACCTCCCCTATCTCCACGTGAAGATATGCCAAGTATGTATTGTGTACGGCCTAGTCAACAACACTCTAGCTTCTTCACCTGCCCTGCTCACATTACGGTAAACTAAGGACAGTAAAAATCAATTCCTTCATACAATATGACTCCAGTTAGACCTTGGGGAAGGAAGTGTGCAATATTCTATATCATGAAATAAAATGATTTTTTTATTTTATTAAACTTCATTCAAAATACGTAATAAGAATTTCATTGAATATTATCAAAATTTTTGGTCCGTGGACCTTCGTCAGTGATTCAGCTTTATCATTACTGCCCACGACTGGCTCATCCATGCTGTTTATCAACACAACCTTCTATTCTAGCAAACATCGCTGGAGGTACAGTTTATATGCTTCATTGATAGGATAGTTATGCTTTATTGATAGAGAAAGCAGTTGGCCATGATAACATAACCACGGAAAGAAAACATGCAACCATGCACTGAAACAATAACATATAACACACGTACGCGCACACAAGCTAGTACTAGTGCATATACGCACACACATACATACACTGGGACACAAACACACACCTTCTATTCTGGCCAATGCAATGAAGTGAGCCTAAGTGAAAAAATTTTTTATTAGTACATACACAATGACCTCTAATGTGACACTGTACCAGTTACAAAACTTGGCCAGCCAGCTATCAGTATCAGTATTGTATATATTATATATTAACTGTGGGTGGGTGGTTATGTCAGTCCTCGTATAAATGTATTTCGTGACTGGAGTTTAAAAGGTTCAATGCACAATAAACAAGGTGACTACAGAGGCTTCTAACACGCCCCATCCATTCAAAATATTGTAGCGGCACAAACACAATACATGATAAAAACATTATTGCTCAGAGCATTGTACATATGTTTATGTGCTTAACTAACGGCTCCAAGGATACTGATGACTTTAGAGTTTAAGAGCGCCCACTCTAATAGTGCTCATTGCCAGTAATAGTGGTGGTACTGCTAGAGAAAAAATGGTGTATTTAGGTGGCAGGAAGAGGAAAAAGTATACTCAGAAGGTTGAAAACTTTTAATAACACCCAAAATTAAAAAGTGAAACTTTATAAACACGTCAAATTAAAAAATGAAAGTTATATATTATTAGGGACTTGGGCCATGCTATTTTGACCAGAATAGCACTAAGGCTTCTCCTTCTTTACCATTAGACATATTCATAATCACCCATAAAAAAATCCCTCCTCTAACCTCTCCTTATCATCACGGCTACCCCACAAACCCTCACCAACCCTCTGAACCCTCAGCTTCAATAAAAAGCATTTACACTTGGTAAGTAATTATCATTGATTAAGTCAGCAAAGAAGAAATACAATATCAACTCTACAATACTTGCTTGACAGTATTTGGACTCAAAGCTGGAGACAAATCTTCTGAGCTGCTAGAAACTGTGCAATACACACACTACAGAAAGCTTGGCTTGATTTTGCCAGCTTGTAGAATTTTACCGTAACGATGCACCAATTCATTCAATTGATGTTTCAATGAATGTTTCAATGAATGAATGAAAGAATGAATGAATGAATGAATGAAGCTTTGACCACCTGCATTATTTTCTAGATTACAATTTTGGCAAATTTCCAATAAACACCACTCCAGAACAGCAACTTCTCATGGCCCTGACGCCTAATCCAGAAATTACAACTTGTGCTCCATGCTAGTCAGTTAACGAGTCATCTCGCACATTCCCATGTTTTGACGCGACAACAGGTGAGTATTACATACTCTGACCCCTCACCTCAGAAACAGTCAACAATAGTGGCGTCACGCTCACCTGTCAGAGAATCTCATTCACACACAATATATAGGCATGTGTATCAAAACAGTGTGGGTTTAAAAAGGTGTAGCTAAGCACACGGAGAGTCTTCCATTCCCAATGAAAGTCCTGTACGAATTAACACTGGGGAGGGAGAGAGGGATTGATAGGGGGGTGGGAGGGGCTAATTCAGAACGCTTGACAGTCTGTGTGTGTGTCTGATTACTAGTACTAATGAGCAAAAGTTATTGTCAATTTTGTGCGACTACACTAAATGATAAGCTAGTGGTACTTCCCCCAAAGAAATGGCGCTAAAGCGTCAAACTGAACTCTGACCGACTTGCTGCTCCAGCAGGAATTGAAAATTACAAGATCAAATCAAGACTTGAAATGGATACCAACCAACCTCTGTCATACAGACAGAGCACTAACGATGAATGGAATTACAAAATAGCACACTGGGAATCAAAGAGACGAAACAAGACAGAACTGTTTGAATAGGTGATGAAGATGTCACTCATTCATCATTCCTAGTGTGTGTGTGTGTGTATGTGTGTGTGTGTGTGTGTGTGTAAGTGTGTGGGTGTGTATTAGTGTGAGGGTGTGTGTTAGCGTGTGGGTTGTGTTAGTATGTGCTGTGTGCGCGTGTGTCCCAGATCAGGTCAAGAAGTCTGATGCCATCAGACCAGCGTTAAGTGCAAAGGAGGGAGTTTTTATAATAACCACTGTAAATAATACAGCCATAATACAATTATTCTGTAATTAGCTGAGCCTTAATAAAGCAGTCTGTTAAAGTAATCAACACCTGCCCTGTAAAATGTGTTAACCATTAAACAAACTGCAACTTCCAAACAGTAGCAGGAAACACTCTAAAAATGTCTGTGTGATGATATTTGTTGTTTAAGAACACCTTTAGTGGGCTGCATAGTTACAGTAAGTGGCTAGCCTATCCTCATCAGCACACCTTGACACCTCGGAAAGAAAGCCAAGGCAGCCGTGTAGGAAGATGTTTCACATGGAGGGGGGGGGGGGGCTCCAAGGGCATGTATTTTTGGTGGTTTAAAAGTGTTCATGTGAGAAATCGCCTCCTTAGAGGGCTCCAGCCTCCGGAGCCCCTCCCCCCTTTCCTACGCCACTGCATGGGGTGATACTTGTTTGCCAGATGTGGCAGACAAAATACGCATTTCTAATGAATAGTGATGCATCAGAGTCATCAAACGTCTTACTTGCTTCACACGTATTACACCGACAAGGCTAATCAACCACTGTCATACTTCACACGCACACACAACCACACCCACCCACACACACGTGCAGCCAACAGCCATCACAAAAACATGAGAATACAGAGTTTGATGAGAATACAGAGCTTGATGCGAGCTTACATGCACACTCAAATTATGGTACCTTAACTCCTTCAAGAGCATATGCCGGCATCTGTCATTTGTGAATTTCACAATGCATAGTTCTACTACAATAGGCATCCACAATACAACCACAGACCTCGCCTACTAACTGTTTCTACGTGAACTAACTTGCCCTGTTTTCATACACATACAACCAGGAAGTCAACCATCATCAACAGAGAGTTAGATGAGCACTAATGTTGGAAGTTACATACTACGATATACGTTACATCATGAATGCCTTGTTTACACCTTTACATCAGTGAGGTTTAACCCTTTCACTGCCGTAACTACCATACGGTGGTTTGAAGTAACACCTCGGGGAAAAATTTTTAATTCTCGTTTGCTTAGCTCCATATGAACGCTACTGCCTACAGGAGTTAGCCCAGTAATCATTAAGTGAAGTTTGAGCTCCTAGGTCACAGCGGAAACTTTTAGTTAGAATTCTATCACAAATGGCGAGAGGACAGTGAGTAAATGAGGTAGCAGCCTGGAATCAACTGAGACTCCTACAGTTCAGATTGTGGTCCCAGTAGAGTAGAAGGTGCAGAAGATATTTAAGCTTACAGAGGCCATTTTGCAATAGACAGGAAGTTGCTCCAAGAAGGAAACCAAGGCATTGATTACAGCTTTAGAAGACCAAGCTAGTTGCAAAGATCTGCATGAAACTGTGAATTAGCTAGGATAGTCCAGTTTAATATTGAATAGCTAATTCTTCAGTACCTGATTCATTTATAGCTTTTATTGCTGATTCTAAAATGAAAATCTCAGACAATTCAGCATGAAAGGGTTAAGTGAACCTCATGGCAATTTTTACTGACAACAAAATTATTTGCTGCTGGCCACTTCATTCCAAGTAAAGCAAATTATGGACGATGGCCATGAGAAATCTGGTACTATTCACTCATATGAATATCAAAGTACATTCACACTCAGCTAGTGCGATTTTTAAGGTGAACTTGTAACTTACTGCGAAGTGTACAGTTGCGAAACCCCCGCAGTGAGATTTAGTAGCTTGGCAGAGTCTCCTAGCGCCCCCAACACTCCACCAGCCAATAAGAGGGCTAACAACAACCTCCCAGCACTTCCCGCCATCTCATTATTCATCCTTTTTTCGCACAGCACACCCGTTTCAAAAACCTCCTTAACAACGCAATAGTCTGGCGTAGCCGACCCTTTACTTTCCCGTTATATGTGGGCGTGGGGGGAAGGAAAGGGTCTGGTGAGAGCTACTCCACATCGGATTGGTACTCGCCCACGTACGTGACGTCAGCATTGAGGGAAGTAAAGTTTGCGTTTTAGTGAGCGTTTTTTACGCCTTAACGTACGCGGGCACTTACAGTTTAACTGCGTTATGGCGGCTTCATCAAATGCAGCTCTTTGTTTAGCTTGTGCTAATTCGACTAATGTTAAAAACAAACGTCTTCTAGGAACACAGGAATCCGAATTAGTCACTAATATATGGAAAGAAATGGTTTTAAATGTATCCCAAAAAGAAGGAAGAGGGGTGAATCTGGTCACCATTGACAGCAGGAAAGAAGCATATGTTTGCAAGAAGTGTTTTTATTCCTATACAACTTATGCAAATAAAAAAGAGGTAAGTGTAACATGAAAGAGAGAGAATACATCTAATTATTATTAAATACCGTTGCTATATTGTTGTCAGGTGTAATAACTTGGCAAGTGTGCAATAACACTTGCCCGGTATTTAAAATAGTTAAAGCATGAGCGCTTAGTGCCTAGTACATTTATCGCACTCAGTCCTCGGGCCTACGGCCCTCGGGCTGTCATGCAATAAATCGACTAGAAACTAAGCGCTCATGCTTTAACTATAACTTATTATTATTATTATGATGATGATGATGATGATGATGATGATGATTTTTATTATTATTTTCATTATTTTTATTATTATTATTATTATTATTATTATTATTATTATTATTATTATTGTTATTATTATTATTATTGTGTTATGGTAATAATTGCAATTAAATCATTAAATGTATGCAGTTATTTGAGACAGGTGTGAAGAAAGCTTTTGATAGCATACTATGCTATTTAAAAGTGAGCCAGTCTAAAAGATCCTTGGATTCATCTGCAACTTCCTATCAACCTGAAAAAAGAATTTGCTTTGAACATCAATTTTCATCTACTTCCTTCCATTCGCATGTTACATGTATTTCTACAACAACACCAACACCATTACAAAACAAGCACCAATGATTTCAAACCCAGCTTCAGTTATTTCGACGCCAGCACCATTTATTTCAACACCAGCACCATTGAATTACACCCCAGCACCATTGACTTACACCCCAGCAACTTTTGTTTCAATACCAGCACCATTTATTTCGACACCAGCACCATTGACTTACACCCCAGCACCATTGACTTACACCCCAGCACCATTTATTTCGACACCAGCACCATTGACTTACACCCCAGCACCATTGACTTACACCCCAGCACCATTGACTTACACCCCAGCACCATTGACTTACACCCCAGCACCATTGACTTACACCCCAGCAACTTTTGTTTCAATACCAGCACCATTTATTTCGACACCAGCACCATTGACTTACACCCCAGCACCATTTATTTCGACACCAGCACCATTGACTTACACCCCAGCACCATTTATTTCGACACCAGCACCATTGACTTCAACCCGAACAGTGTCCACTTCACCAAGCATTACAAGAACACAACCAATTATCTCTTCTACTACTGTGTTAAGTAAACTAGTCAAATCCTTTGTGCTTTTCAGTTATTATTATTTCCTATTTAGGATCTCCTACAGGCACACCATCTAGGACTTCCATTTCAGTATGTGCTCCAACCCACACAATTGGAACTTTGCAAATTGACCCAAATTTTGGTAAGTTATGCGTCACATTATAGTCACAAAATTAATAATAGCTACAATAATTTTAGGCACATTTACTACCAGTCCATCTAATTACCCTCAAACAACTATGGAAGATACGTTACAATCAAAGTCTCCAAATGTTTCTGTAAGTTACAACTGACTCTGAGCATATTTTACTTTGGAGATCCAATGACACTTGAGTGGACCCAACTTTATGTTTTGATGGTGTTGTTAGCTTAGTTGTACAGAGGCAGTGGCTTGAATGTTAATTGTATTAAACGAGGATGCTTCAATAGCAGCTGAGCCATCTGTAGAAAGTGTTAATAAGCAATAGTAACCCACAGTTCAAGTTTGAATGATGCCTACAACTTAGTTATATAATATAAGCCACCCCCTCCACCAACTTTTCCCAGATTAGCTAATTGGTACCTGTTCAAGTGTTCCTCCTTCTTATGCTTAGTACACAATACCTGTTTAGCACTTTAATTGAGCACACCCGCACACACACACACACACACACACACACACACACACACACACAGAGTTTTTCCTGTCTCTGCTGGAATTACCTATTTTAAATGACCCTAAGCTTGGGAGGGGAGGGGGGGGGGGATATTAGGCACTCATTTTCTTACTTATTGATGTGCATTATCAATTATAAATTTTAGCATTACATAGAATAAAATAAAAATGATGCTATGCTACTAAACTAACTGATTATCTATCATAACAACATAATATTGACTTAGTGATGTATTTATCTGGTTGTTTTTGGGGTTTTTTTTTTTTGCACAACCCCCTTTCTTGTATGTACATAGATAATGGTGGAATACACAAACAAAGCTAAAAAGTATGTATTAACTCCTAAAAGGAAACATGCAGGAAGGCTGTGGCAAGACGTAATAAGAGTTCTTTGGTTACTGAAGTGTTTAAAGACAATACAACAAAGCAATATGTAATAAAACGTATTGGAAATATTGTAAGGAAAGAACTATTTACTATGTGCTCTGAGAAAACGGGTTCAATTCTTAGCAGTAAGCATGTAAGTGACTTAAAGGAGTTTACATGGGATAAGCTATTAACAGAGCTAGATTCCCATGCACCAGTGTTACATTCTATACTGAAGATGTGTACCCAAACTCGCAGACGTCACCCCAACCGTAGTGCAGTAATTGGGATGTGTGTTGCGATTCTTCTACGATATCAGCACGTGAAGATGAACTTGGCTCAAAGAATTGTGTCTGTGATTCTTTATGCAGGAGATTGCTCAAAACAAGTAATAAAAATTACTACATTAATGCTTTTTAATTTAATTTTCTTTCTATATTATAGGTGTACCAAAGACTACAGAAACTTAATATTTGCACAGCTTATGAGACCACAAACTTATTGCTGAATGAGGTTGGAAAAAATCATGACTCTGCTGTTTTTGCATGGCGTGATACTCTTATTGAAGAATTGAGGAGCAAAGAATCTGAGGTTAGTTGAAGTCTGTTCATTAGTGCCACAGTTAATAGTATAACTAATTCATGCTACTTTAAGACTAATTAATCCTCAGCGTGCATGTGTGAGAGGGTTATAGTAGTCATCCTGTTTGTCTGTCTGTCTGTCTGTCCATGTCTGTCACACTCTGATTTTGGAGATTACTGACAATTAACTGTTAATTTAGGTATGAACATACTCAGAATGACGATTTAAGACCTTTTATTGTGCTACTTTATTAATTTCGCGCTGATTCTTGAGAAAAAGCAAAGCTTCAGCTTGATGCCTCATTAAAATAGTGAACAGATTGCTTGTTCTTTTGGAAGGAGATTGTATTGTAATAGCTATGTAGTGTTTAATGGTTCGCACCTTTGGTGCTTCATTAAATTTGTAACAATTATTAATACCATTGTAATTTCAGACAATTAAGTATGTTGAAGCATGCTAAAAATTGCTCCCACTTCCTGTCTTATAATTGACCACAACCCAGGTCCTGTATTAGCTCTAATTAGATTGTTTAATTTGTTGATTGACTTAATAATGTCAACTAATTTAGGGAAGAAGCAGAGAACTTACAAGTGAAACTGGCTATCAAGAGTATTATGCATCTGATTCATCATCATTCTCTGATAATGCAACCAGTTCAAGCAGCAGTGCCAAGCCTCCTGAATATTCTCCACTATCGTCAGAAATTTCCTCTGACCTTCCAGAACTTTCTTCTGATAACGATTTGGAAAATGCTACACTTGAAATTACTATGCCGCTTGTTGGGAAAGGTGACGGACAGACACAAGGTAAATGCTCTATTTCATTCAATTATTTATAAACGCTATTGTTAACTCATCAGGTGATGAAGAATCCACGGATCAAGTCCATGAAGCTCCGACATCAGGCTTCAAAATTGTAGGTGATAACATTGATATTGGAATCAAAGCTAGATATTTGAGAAGTACTCAGTTTATTAATCATTCCTTACATTATTTTAACTCCTTTGCTGTTTTGAATCGAATAAATTTCCAAGAATATTCTAATTCCCCATTACATATTTGTTTCAATGAACCAAAAAAGCGTGCATTGTTGGTATTGCCATCTAAACAAGATGACGAAACTATTGAAAGCAATATGGCAGTTTTGATATCGCGTGTACTTGTTAAGCACATGCCATTCTTCAAGCATACCTTTGATGATGTTATTAATTGGCATATTGATCACAAGTACCAGAAAGAAATGTCCACCAAGTCAGTTGTGGTGAGTGATGTCACTGTAAACTAATTACTGTATTAGATGTACTTTTAATAATAGGCACCACTTGGAATTCAATTGAAAAATGAGAATAAGGGAGATGATATGGTGGACATAATGACTGCTCTCCATGAATATGTTCCTGCCCTGGAAGTTGAAAAGAGGAAGTATAAAACTTGTATAGGTGAGGTTGAAGTAACGGATTTTGCACTACACAAGATATTATTTGGGGGGGATCAGCTTACTTGTGCAAAAGGTCGTAGTGCAAAGTTGTGCAGAAAGAACTCACTTTCTCAACTATTAAGATTAGATGGACTGATCCCATGTGCTGAAGATTGGCATGTCAAATTAAACTTTTTAGATGTAAGTATGGATACTTTTTAATGTCTAATATGATTTTTGTGTGTTCACTAATTCCTATCCAATTCTAGGTTGTATGGAAGTATTTCTTTTCTTCTGCATCGTCTGGAGATCATGGGACCTTATACCAGCTCAGAAACTTAATTGGCAGGACTAATGTATCAAGTGATCCAATTCACAAATTTAATGAATCAGATGACTTCATTAAATTATTAACAACTGCACACATTTTGATGGTTACCATGCATGTTTTAAAAATGGAAGATTTAAACGATGTTCCACATACCACAGACTTACATAATCCCCAAAATATTTGGATGGAGCCAGCT
>WLWD01003661.1_pt1 | contig 54099 bp, 47 predicted proteins | sample 6712731 | NCBI WGS metagenome assembly WLWD01 (sample SAMN12718690, study PRJNA576275) | sponge metagenome | isolation source: marine sponge | host: Mycale hentscheli | place: New Zealand: South Island, Marlborough, Capsize Point | collected 2014-11-01 | reverse complement strand
GAGTGTCACTATCAGAGCTGGGTAATGAGGCTAGAGGAACAGCTTTGGAGCGTACACGAGACTCCATTTCCCGTTTCATCTTTAAATAACGAGTTCGAAATGCTTTGCGAACATCTTCCAACTCAGTAACATGGCAACTGTAGACTGAAAGCTTGTCAATCTTGCCACTGAGACTAGCAATGTCCTCTGAATGAGTAGCTTCTGAGTCTGCCTCCATAGAGACTTCAAGGGCATGTACATCACCATCCACTTCAGTCGCCAGCTTGTAAAAGAGATTCTTTGAAATTAGTTCATTGGTATTTTCAACAATTTCCAAAGTCAGATCGTAGATATCATCATAGGCTTTATCATCATCAGCAATGCTAGGTTCTTCATCATAGTAAGTTGTCATAATTGTTCTCTCTCTCTGAATGTTGTCGGCCACTTCATCAATAGAAGTTTTTAGCTGTTGAAGCTTGCCAGTATCGACTTTGTTGATGTCCCGCTTAAGGAGTGTCTTCAACTGTCTTCCCAAGCTTTTGGTGGTTTTCTCCATCTGCTTTCGGTTGCTTCGCAAGTTTTTGAGAGAAGGTACTTCTTCTTTGTCCATGGCACAATTAGACAATGATAGAAAACTACAAATAATCAAACTCAAACTAGGAACAGTTGCCTTGCTAACTAGAAGCTGAGAATTAGCTAGAGAGCTAGAAGTGACTGTTGTTTGCTGTTGGAATCTGGCAAGATAGAGTCAAGCACAGATCCGGCTCGAAGGACCAATTATGTAGTAGCACACGACAATTGGGTAAAGCTATAAAAACTCAGCCAAACTATCACGCAAAGACTACTAACTAAAACTAAGGGAAAAAGACAAAATATCTCCAGACTTAAACACACTGACTAAGGCCTATCCACTATTCCCAGTATGCTCAAGATCCCTATCAGTACTCAGTCTCAAATTCAAACAAAATGATACAGAACTAGAGAACAAAGTACAATTACAGAACATAAAACAAAACAAAATGAATGATACACAAAAGCAAGCAAGAACTATAAAAAGTATGGACAAGCTTAAGTATAACAGATAAGAAAAGGAAAGCACAAAATAGTAAAGGAAAAAATGAGGGAGTTAAAGAACTGAATAGAATGAGAGTGTTACAAGTATATATGTGAGTGGAATGGAATGGGGATTGTATAAGATAGGGCAGGTGCATGAGAAAGGTAATGTTAGAATAGAATAATTGTTTGTGTGAATACAGTGAAGGTACGCTAATTAGTGAATAGGTGGTCCATTAGCACCTACAGCTAAATCAGTCCACAGAGCTAGCCTGTAGTTGAGGGGTGGGGCTGCTCCAGCCTTTCATCTGGCAGTAACAGAGGTGACCTCTTCAATCAATGTGAAGCTGATACCATCATGCTGTCCTTCTATGCAGCCTTGAGGTCATCTGGCTACAGCAACCCTGTTGTCATTGATGCAGAGGACACAGATGTGTACATCCAGGCAGCTTCTATTTCATATGATATCCCTGGCATTATTTGTGTTAAGAAAAAGAGGCAGTTTCTTTTCTGCAGAGGCATGTGCACTGATGGGGACATTGCCAAATGCCTTATATCATTTCACGTAATGACTGGCTGTGATGCCCGGAGTTCATCCTTGGATCTGGCTCGTGCAGCCAAGTGGAAAGGGCAGAAGAAAAAATCCCTGATGCGCCTGCCTCCCGATGACGATAGTCTAACTCAGCACATCAAGCGTGCCAACTACTTGGCCTACCTACAGCGTCATCCTGATATGAAAAGACATCCCTCCCCTATCGGACATGGCTGGGAACTCGTCAATGGCCACTGTAAACCAGTGCGCCACACACAACCCGCCCTTCCTCTTTCAATTCCAGTACCTTCACTTTCACAGGCTGACTTTGATTCTAACTCTGACTCTGATTCTGATTCAGAAGCTGAGTCTGATTATGAAGCTCTAGATTCTTTGGATGAATCTGACTGACTGAATTATAGTATTTCCTTATTATGTACCTGCATATAATGTAATTCTTTGTTATTTGTTCATTATTTTGTCAAGGAGACCTCTAATCACAAAAATAACCTCAGAAATGGATTCCTTGCCCTCAAATTAGTCAAAAAAGAGATATTGGTGAGGTTTTTTAAAACCCTTTGATTTTTTTTTTATATGGCCGCCAGTGGCCATTTTAGATTTCACGCTCTACCGAGAGTTGCCCAAACTTCTCAGAGAGGCGAGGGAGCTTATTTTGTAATAAATACCCTAAACTACCATATCCACCATCAAACTTTGGTAGCCGGAGGTTGGTCACGGAACCACTCATTTTGACCCTACTAATAGGATGTGGCTTTTCTCACTAATTTAACCACGCACAAATTTGATTTCTTTAAATGGAACCACCCCTCCTCATACTCCTGGCTACATCCCTGTAAGCCATCTATCAATACTGCCAAATCGTTTGTCTGATGCACAGAGGCTAAAACATTATCCCTCATTCATTCACCAATGAGAACTGTAAGCTCTCTACATTCGTGTTTAGTAGTATAAAGTAAATTCCATATTTTTCTCTAACTCAAAAATAGCAGGATACTTAGTAGCTAAATCAAATTTTCTTTCTTCGCTATCATATGCGCAATTTTCAAAAGCTTATACACATGAGCTCTTTCTTATTGCTGCCTAGGTGAAAATGGAAGTGGACTTATAAATGTCAGTGAGAGCAGTTGGCTTTCTCTCCAAGTTTACAGCCTATGCTGGTGTTTCTTAACATTAGCTTTTTTCTCAGCTAGTGCAGTGCTAGTTATTCTATAAATGAAAAACTGAAGTTCCTGAGTTCATACAAATATTCTCTGTGTTTCAAGCACAGGGCACAAAAATGAGAAAATCTGTTTTATTATTATTCAGCTGAGAATGACTGAATCATAACTAGTTAGTTAGTAAAGTGCAGCGTGATAAGCAAATTCTCTTCTCTGTTACTGTTCTTCATGAACACATATATTGTTACTGATTCGTACATAAAATATATAAGTTGTATATGTTTCAGTAAAATCGTATACAACTACAAAATACACACATGAAACAACTTTATATTTAATTCTATATTCACAATTGTATTGTGTGCACAATCATGCAAGACTTCAAAGCAACCAGGAAGCAATAAAGGTGCATAATCTCAGTGCTACTATACACTAGCTAGCTATTACAAAATCATTTCTCAGACCACAAGAAATTTTTATTTGGCTCTTCATAATCAGGTATTAATAATAGCTCAAGCAATGAAAATGGTAAATGTAAAAGCTTTTTCATAAGAGAAGAAGTTAAGAATGCAAGAGCCACTCACTGTATATACAGTATGTAGTTTCAATGTGAAACTCTAATTCCAGCACTCGGTTAACTTTTCAGCATAAAGCAACACTACCACTGGCAGGAAGAAATTATTTGCTCACGTGATTATGATGTGACGATAGGCCGACAAAAGCTAGTACTTACGTCAATTGGTAGTTTCATGCTTCTAAAAAAAAATCAGCCCAAAGAAAAAGAAGTAGCACAATAAAAGCCCTGTGCAGGCGCACTGAGGTAAATAAGAAGCTATGCTGAATTGTGCTAAAACTAATGTATTCAAACACACACTAATAAAATGTACGTCCTATTTCATGAATTGAGAAATCACTTAAAGGTCAATGAAAAAAATGAACTGATATGAGAAGAGAAAGCGAGGCATAAAACACTTATTTACTAGCCTTGTGTTCCCTATGGCTGCAGGTCTTTCACGATCCTCAGAACCATCCTCCAAAACACCTAACATAGGTAGGGTGCTTCTACGAATGTTATCTTCCTGATCACACTGCTGCTGCTTTGATTGTTCAAATTTGAAGTGCCGGATGAATGATGATACTGATTGCTGTTGGTTCTGGCAATGTATGGGATCTCTATCCGTACAGGGTACATCGGAAGACTTGTCGTCAACGAGTTGATCACCAGGAATTATATTATTTTCATCTTGACCACCGACCAACTGCTGCATGCTCATATCTGTCCACAATAACAACAACAACAACAAATAAAAACAACAAGGAGATGGTTGCGATGATAAAAGTACACAATAATTATAGCTAGTTAATAGATCATGGTGTTTAAATTAGTATAAGGAAAACTTGAAACTCTCAATACCATTTTAATACAATTCTACCCAAAGCCGTTTAGATCACCACTCCCATTGCAATTAAAATCATAAGTGATATCACTTAGGATGTTATTACCCTGGAATTGTAATGTGCAACTAGTTACTATAGGTCTTCACCAGAAATTCCAGTAATCATGAATAATCATAAGAATGGTGATATGCAGTAAGTACTAAGTGGGCTCAAATAATGAATTATTCATGAATACACAAGTGCTGCCTTTACTGACAGACAAGCGTAGATTTTATGCCAACAACTTTAATTTACAAACACCCCAATCCCTAATTAGTTTGGATAATCAACATTACACAGTATTATATTAAACGAACACATCCAATTATTTTTAAATACCACTCTTAAAGCATCACTCACTAAAAACATAATATTGAGAGCAAAATTATAATTTTAGAAGATCAAGATATGACTGCAATGTTGGATGTATATCATGAAATTTTTACCGAACTTGTGAAATAAAAATGTAAATTAGTGCGATGAAGCGAGGAGACAGGCTGGGCGGGGGGGGGGGGGGGGGGGGGGGGGGGAGGAGGAAGGTGGAAAAGTATCTACATAGGATATAGGGATAACTGAGAAGTGAGCAAGACACTTCAAATCTAATATTCTTTTATAAGAATGAGGATGATTATGGTCCATCAGTCTTTCGGGGGGTATGTCTGGGAAATTTTTTTTGTGACTTTGAATCTTCATTGCTATCCACAGTTGTTGCTCTGTAATTATTTTTATTGATAATAGTTAAACTGTATCATAAATATAAACTAAAATTTCACCTTAAATTAGACAGGGGAATGCAATGTGTGTGTGTGTGTGTGTGTGTGTGTGTGTGTGTGTGTGTGTGTGTGTGTGATAGTTAAACCATGGGTTCGAGGAATTATTGCTGATAACCTTTCTGATCCTGAGGGTAGTTATCTAGTGATAATTCTGAGAGTTGCCATGGTTTAACTAGTTATACCGTAATTACCTTTTAGAATGGAGCTAAAGACCAAATAATAAAGCAGATGTTGTTATTTTGAGGGCTAGTTAATGCAGTGAGGGTCATTCCACAACACCAACAATATATGATAAGTGCATTTCATTCCCTTCCCACTGCCTTAAAAACAAAAAACAATGGTGATTGGAGCGATGATATCCAGTGAGGTTCACAAGACGAGACTTATATTCCAATAAATGTGAGTGGGTATAGAAAAAAGGGACTTTATGGCGCATACCAAAAAAATTGAGTTTATTTTAATGCTATTAGTAAACTACAATTCACTTCCACTTAGTTCTAAAATACTGGAGGGTAAAACCTTCGATGTGCAGAAAAAATGGCTGTTGAATTGGACTGTATTCGGCAAAGCAATTGAACCAGAAATTGAGAAAACATAAATTGAATTGACACTTCCAGTATAATTGACATTTCTGTATACTTAACAGAGTACTCTGCATATGCAATTAAATCTTGCAGGCGTTTTTTAGCAGTGACTAACAAAAATTTGTGTGAGTTCTTTTTAGCTTTTGAAGCATCTCACAGCCTGTTTTGTCGGAATCTTTGGCTACTCTATGGGATGTAGTGGTAAACTTTCAGCCAAAAAAACTATAGAGTATATTTATATGCAATTGTCTGAAAGCCATGCCATTTTTTTGCTGCTGGTTTTTAACACTGCCCATTCCCCATTTATTTTTATTTTGAGAACGAGAGAGAAAAAAAGTAGCTGTCTTTCATGGCATGCTTCGGTCTATTAAGTTGTTTAGATATTTGAAATTTGGCATAGACATAGATAAATCGGTTAAGGGTCCTAAGACTAATACTGCAAAGAAACCAAACTTGGAGAAAGAAAGTATTTTCCCGATGACATACTTCTGGAGCCCATATCTAATTTCTTTTTTTGCATCATAAGGTCCTTTTTCCGAGACTCGTTTAAATTCATTCTCCGTGTCAGTTCTTTGTACAAGGATGGAAATGTTTACAAAAATTCAGACAAGTTAAAAAAAACAAACTAGATTTTTATTCGTAGCCAAAAAGAACATTGATACACGATATACCATAATTATTTGTGCATCTCACTCTATTTTGTCGACAAAAAAAAATCTTTTGTGTGCCATTTAAATTCACTTCATGGTACCAAATGCTTTTTTCCATAGGCTATTGAAGGGAAATAACAAAGGGGAATAATAAAATTAAAAAATCAAATTTTATGCGGTAATCGGGTAGTTCTAACCAGGCAGAGGTGCTCACCATTTGTTCTTTAGCTTGAACTATCTTCACAGTCTATGTAAACTCTCAAAAAACTACATGATTAGGTCTATCAAAAAATTAAAATCAAGAGAAATTGCATTAATAGCTTTATGAGTGATTTCTGAACACGAACCTTTATATTATTACAAAATAATTACGTAACAATAATAAGAATTTCCCGGGAAAGGGTGTAACCTCTTGGCATGGAGTTTTTGTGCGGTATGGCTTATTGCTTGTCCAAGCTTCACATAAAAGTTGGTTAAGGGTGGTCTCATATAGCAATGTGCAGCGCACGTAGATCCAAACATAATTTATTCCCCGCTAATACCCCGCCATTCAATAATGCGCGAGCAGAAACAATCGCGCAGTAACAGCAAAAGTGTACTTCGCGAAGTTGTGGTGTCCTTAGCTTCAGGTTGTCTCATAGCTGTTTACAGCAAGATTCCAAACAGTAGTCCTCGTCTGCGCCAGGCTGCCTCTCCTCCAGTAGCCTTTCTCCAAGCTCTGATCATATGAGCGCGAGTGGATAGATCCAGCGGGCTCGATTTCTGAGGAGCGAAGACTTCCCAAGCTGCACAGCTCTAAGACCTTCACCTCGGGCTATCTCCAAGAAACTGGTCTCTCTTCTGACTCTCTTGTTATTGTTGCATTGACATTTATTTACTCTTGATGTAGGCAGGCTCTTTTAAGAACCAATACAACAAACCATGCATGAAAAAACAGTGCTCGTGTACTAGAGTACGAGAAATGGGGGGCGGGGTTATTTAATAAGAATTGCGAGTGGAATAAAAGTTCCAAATTTTGTATCAGTTTTTCTTGGAATCTAAATGAGAACGACATTTTTTTTTTACACACGGGTAAACCTAAAAAAAAAAATGAACTGCACCACAACTTGAATTTTTCAATATCTTATAAAAAGAAAAAAATACAAATAATTCATAAAGTAATATTGAAATGAAAAAGAACTCATTGTCTTGCAGAAGAGTATCAACTCGGCTAGTTGCACCGAATTTATTGCGGAGCTACAACTTACCGCACCTCTCCAAAAAAAGTGCTACAAATTTTTATAACCGGCCCGGATATTTCCTCCAGACTCACTCTAAAATATAGTGAGCGGCGCATTCGGCAGATATTTTGTCCTTGTGATTGTAGCGGAGAAGCCCCTGTAAGTATACAATAGTTAGCTAATCATGCATAGCAACCATCTACAAAAAATTGCGTAGGCGGTGTGCGGCCACCCTTTTTAGGCTTTAGTACTACTAGTCATACTGAATAAGATAGAGTTTGTACTGCATGGCTGAAGGAAGGATAGTATATACAATTCTTCCTTTGATCATTTTTTTCTTATGCTTGTCATTGATACGAAGCCCGGTTGGCAAGATACGAAGTCCGGCTGGCAAGATACGATGTCCGGCTGGGCATTCTCCAAATGCAGCTGGGTGCTAGAACAGTTGACTGCCGTAATTAAAACCCTATTTTTTTTTCCAAAGAAGCTTTGGCCCAGATCAACCAAAATATTAACCTTCGGTAGTTTGATAATGCAAAAAAAAAATTTTTTTTTTAATATTGAGATAAATTGACATTACTGATGATATTAATTTATTGTCCAAACTGGCCAAGCTTGTTGGGTGTTTTTATCCCAGCTGTATTGTTCATGCACATTACCCTCAGATAACCTAGTAGTATAGCAACTGGCCCAGTTAACCAGCTTTTATTTTTGTTTGTTATTTTTTATGTTTTTTATATGGCTATCTTCCTCTCACTAGATCCAGTGAAGCCTCAACAACCAGGTTAGAGCAGCTGCTAAATATGAGCTGTGTGTGTATGTGTGTGTGTATGTTGTTGTTGTTGTTGTTGTTGATAGGGGAGGTGGGAACAGAGTTTTACAGCCAACTTTACACCACGTACCAACCCTAGTATACACTGCCTTGAAGAAATCTACCATAGATTATAAACCCACTTATTACACTTGGGGAGTAGTGATATTTAACTCTCATAGTCACTTGCCTGTGGCTATAAATTAACATGCTATATGTGACCAGCTATGAGAAAACCTAATCGTTGTGACAAAAATTTAAAAAAAATTGATTTTATGCAAAAAAAATCCTGTAGCTTTTAACAGGTTAAAGGCACTTACCGTTCGTTCTTTAGCTTGGAGCGTCTCCGTGGGCTATAGAAACACTCAGAAAGCCACACGGTTAGCTCCATTACAAAATTAAACTGAAGAGAAAATTGTGTTTACAGTTTTACGAGTAATTTCTGTGCAAGGACCGTTATACGAAAGAATATTACTTAATGCTAATAAGATTGTCCCGATAAAGGGAGACTTCACTGCCCGAATTTTTGTGTGGAGTTATGGGTTACTGCTCGTCCAAGATTTCATGAAAAACATTGGTAAGCCTTTAGGCTTTAGCTGCTAGTCATACTCAGTAAGCTAGAGTTTGTGTTGGAAGCAATTATTTCCTCCGGCCATTTTTCCCTTAAGATTTCCATGGGTATCGTCATAGAAACGGTGACCCACATTCTCCAAATGCAGCTGGATGTTTTAGAACGGTAGACCGCCATAACTAAAACATATGTTCCAAAAGCTTTCACCCAAATCAGCCAAAATTTTAACCTGCGGTAGTTTAATAGTAAAGGTTTCAAAAAATGCCAAAATAAATTTTGTTTGAAAAAAATTGAGGTAAATTGACTTTACTGCGCATTTACTTGACTTTCATTTATTGTCACAACAGTCGATTTTCTCATAGCCGGTTACATATAAATATTTTGCCTATCACATCCTGGCCCTAGCGGTGCTATTTCAAGCTGTACTGTACAAGCTCATTACCATTACCCTTATTAGTAGTTATAGCTACCAGCCTAAGCTCACCTGTCCCCCCCCCCACCACATACCCCAATATCAGCTGTGGGTGTGTGGGGAACCCCTATAGCCTGTCAACTTTACACCAAGAGTTACCTGTCCTAGTACAAACTACAGCAGTGAAGATATCTAGCTTAGAATAAACCACCTATTACATTCCTCAGAGTGATATGGCAGATACTTCACCCTCAGGCTGTATTTTCTCTTGGCCCATGGCTCCTGAAAATAAATTAGCCTGCTCTTGAAATATTTTTCCATTACACTGTGACTAATGTAATAAATACTATAATATATAAATATAATATATAATTATATTATAATATACAATATTATAGAGGATACTTAATGATTAAAACTATTGTGGAAATGGGTCACAGATGAGGTATCTTTTGATCAGGTAGAGGCTCATTACTGTGTAATTATTATTTGACATTGTTTGAGCTGTTATTTAATATAGTATTTACTGTAGATAATTTGGTATAGAACAGGATGTTTCAGACCGAGGTCCGTCATCAGCTGTGTAAAACAACAGCTCCAACATTGTCAAGTAACAATTATTATATCCTATGATCACTCACCTGTCACATTGCTATGCCTATAAATGGCTTCATTTTTACCAAATGTATTGATTTTTTTTCCATCCATAACACCAGCCAAATATGACTCTCTTGGATATCAATCAGTTAATTCTTCAGGGTTGCTTCCACTAAATTGGCAAATTTTGATGAAGCTTTCACACTATGTGCTCTAGCTGCAACTTGATACAATTTGATGAGATTCAAACTAAACAACAAGAAATACATACATTATTAATAATGGAGTCACTAACTGTGAAACAAAAAAATTAGCAGTACATACATACATACTCATATTTTAATTTTGTGAATAATTAAAAAAATATTTCATTATATAATTCCTATTGTACGTAGTAAAAATGAAAATATAATACTTTACATTAAATATTGCATGCATATAGCTCAATAATAAATAATAGTAGGGTGTGTAAATGGTCCACTGAAAAATGATGGGGAAAATTACTGTTCAGTTGAAATCGCACGGGGAAAGTGAAATAGCATGTAACTAAGTGAGGAAACTAAGTGAAATACCATGGTAGCTAAGTGAAATAGTATGGGTTAGTGCACATGCATGCAACTCTAGCCTTGGAAACATACAGTTCGAGTTGTTTCTAGTTGGAGACTATGTCATTCTTTACCGCAGAAACTCTACTTGCATTAGACTAATTTTTTTCAACAGACTAGAAGGAGCTATCGGTTGAAAATGAAGTTTCAGAGGAAGCTAATCCTGAAACAGAGATTATGAGTGAATGATACAGTGTAGCTACAGTGCAAATGAAGCTAGCCTACTACTAGCGAGTGATAGCATGGGTAAACTGTGCTATTAGGGATCAATAGCACTTGACTTCGCCTCGACATATTCATCACTCTATACACACCTAATTTGGAACTCTAATAAAATTTACTTACACAAGAAGCCTATGAATATATACTAGCCACCATCACTACCACAATAAAAATTACTACACTGCCCACATTTCCATTGTTTTAATACAACAATTTATATGCCCCATTATTTTAACAGATCGCACATTTTATAAAATAAATAATTAGAACTTATTTCCCATTCATTACAACTAGAAGCCAAGCACAATCAGCACCTAGTTACAAATTAATCTTGGCTTCACTATCAACACTATAGCTTAAATTCCGCTCGCTCACCGACAACATATCCAATTTTCAATTGTGTTGATAGTGTCTATACTCATAGGCTATAATATAGCCATACAAATACAATATAGGCTATCTATCAGTTGCTCTAGGTTTTTTTTATGTAACAAACTCTTATTGTAGCTTATAAGCATTTCTTTAGTGAAAGTAAATATTTTGGTACTGGATTTCAAGATAACACTTAACAGGAGTTGACAACTCCACATGTGAGTAAAGCAAAAATGTCTGTAGATTTACCTATCAGGAAAATAAGTCAAAATCAATACATTAAAGGCAGCCTAATATTGCTCTATACAAAGCTGAGGTGCTGTCTCAATCAAGATGCACTATGGGGAAAGGGGGGGGGGGGGGGAAGGGCAATTACCAAAAGCAGGGTTCTAGACACTAGCAATTAAGAGGATTATTTTGAAAAAGCTAGCAGTCTCTGGTGGATTGTTACATAGTGATGTGAAGTGAGTGTGACTCAGCCCGGTGTGCATCTATCACTAAACGCACAGTGGTAGGACACTCATACCTATCTCTTAAACCCCTTCACAGCTAGCTAAAATCATCTCAAATACCTGTGCTCATGTCCTCGATTGTAGTGCGGGGCACACAGCCGAACGGCAAACGGCAAACTAGAGTAAACAAGTGCGTTGCGCAATATCCTTTATGCACCAGATATTTTATTAGATATCCATTGCGCGTGCGCATGTGTCGCCTTCTCTGACTCCACCCCAACTACCAGTTTGGCCGCTTGGCAGTGGCTTTATGGGCGGGGCAATGCATCCCTGCCGCGGCTCCACCGTCTCCCCACCATACCCCCCTCCCTGGACGGTGTAGTCTGAACTTTTTGTATATTTATTGTCTTTTTTTTTTTTTACCAGTTGTATAGCTGATCTTTTACCAAAAAAAAAAAAAAGAAAAAAAGAAAAAAAAAATAGAACGTACGGTTGCGCACAGTATACGAATACAGCGGCAGTAAATGTTTTAATTAACTATAACCGACGTTTCGCGTTTTTTTTTATCTATTGGTATTAGAGTTGGAGATTTAGAAGATCTCGTCCAAGTATTACACACCACCTGATTTCAGAGCTCGTTACTAGTACTACCGTTATATCGGGATCGGGACGGTTATATTCCATAACCCCTCGTTGGCCATGGCATAACTATTACTTATTCCACCCTAGATATCTTCACAATGATATTTTTAGGTACATGACCCATGAAGATTTTTTTTGCAAGCTCATTACCCCTAACCAACTTGGCTGTGAGTTACCCTTCCTCTAGTACTAACTATAGTAGTGAATATATCTAGTGTGGAATAAACAACTTATTACACTTGTCATTAAATTATAATGGGTGTGGTTGAAATAAAACAGTGTGGCCTTCATGGGGTCAAAAAATAAAAATAAAAATTAATAACCCCCCCCAGACAAGTGCATAATAGCTATTATAGCTAAGATATGAATCCCTTACCACTTGATATGATGGCTACAAGCTATGACTGCATACCACTACTGGTAATAACTTTCCTGAGCAACTTCAGGTTATAGTAGGATAGATATGAGCTTAAGTCAGGGAAGGGGGTGGGGGTGGGGAGATGACCATCAGGTATCCTGACTGTATTTGAATTTTCTTGACAATAGTTGACCCTTGGTGCTTCATTTTCTATTGTGAAGAAGATCATTTTGCTCCATTCATCTTGGCTCTTGTTCAGTCATATTGCTCCTTTAGAGAGGTTCCACTGTATATGCAACAGTCTTAGTATCTATCACTACTTACAATATCTATGGGAGGTAGCTATCACACGTCCACAGCTTGCCTGCTTGGATTTTGTATCAGTTTCACATTTCCCCCTCACACCTTGGAAAGCTAGCTACATACATTTTAAACCATATAAAATGATTCATTTCAGTTTGTATCATCAGCACTTATTCATTGAAAAATGTATCATAAAAACATGTACCAAACATATTGACCATTCTTTCCATCACTTGTTTAAATTCGTATTACTCGAGTTTTTCCTCAATCTTGCATGATCAGGTAAATGTTCTTGACCGTTAGGTATCCCAATTGTACGTGGATTAGTTCCTGGCAAGGTTGACTCATCAGCATTAGAGAGTGGCCATTTTCGTTGATAAAATTTAGTTGTTTTAGAATTGTGTCTATGAATAACTTCCTCTTGTTTTTGCTGTAGTTTATATATTGTTTTGTAACACGGTGTACTGGTTTGTGACACCTCCTTCACAGTTAGTTGAAATGATGTTGCTGGGTCTATTCCATCCACAATATCATTCATAGAATCTTCAATCACACTAATGTCAGAACAGATGCGATCAATGCTGCTTTTAGCTGTGATTATTTGACTGCAGTCTGTCTTGATAATTGAATAATGTTTGTCATGAAATTCACTCATCTATAATAAAAATAGCAATATAAATTCTCAGTGTTTAATACTTACAAGCTTACAAGTATACGTCTACAGTGATACCTTGCACTCTATGCATTGAGGGACTACAGTTAATTTGTTGCTTATTCTTGTGTGCAAATTATCATCTTATAATCATCAAAAAATTATCACTGTTTTGTTAGTTTCATGACTAAGAGTGTTCAAAGAATGGGGAAAGAATAACCTATTTTTAACATATTACTCTATTAAGCATGTGCTTCAGTTAGGGCTTGCTACTAAAAATGAAGTCTTTTGTAAAATGGCAAGTAAAAAGAATAAGCAATGTTGAAACTCGAAAATAAAATGGCAAATGTTGTTGTAAAACACCTCACTTTACAGAAGTGAACAAAAATCTATTTTTAATTATTTGAAATTTAATAGTCAGCTAAGGCTCAACCATACACTAAAAGCGAGAGATCTTGCACCCTACCAATTATATTGAAAAACGTATGCACTTGGTTAAACCAAAAAGTATCTTGCCAAGGTTATCCTAATTATTTTAATAAAGTAAATTCAGTAATGTCATAATACCTGTATTGTAATGTTGTCATTGTCTATTAAACAGTCTTGACTTTTCTTGTGTTTCCGATGAACTTTGTGAAACCCAATGCCAGTAATTATGGCATCCACAGGAATTTGAATAGCATCAATCGAACATAATCTCCCACTCTAAAAAATTGAAAAGTCATAACGAATACAACCTTTTAAACATTCAATTTGTTTACCTGCACAATCCTTGATCCAACAAATTTACTCATCTCATCCCTTCCACTGCTGGAAAGCTCACTACTTAGAGTTCTAAGTAACTCATTGAAATCATCAGTAACTTTTGGAGACAACAATTTACCTTGTACAGGCCATTGGACACAAGTTCTTGGTTTTCCACCTAAAATAGTTATATGTTCATTTCTTAAATTGGCTATTTTGTTGCAGTTGTCGAGGTCTTGTGCAGAAGAATCACATTCAACATTCACTTGCTGTATTAACAAACAAATGAAGCAGAGCTAAACTTCAAGCAGTCAGTTGAAACATTAAGTAAAATATTAAACGTACGGAATCGTTATTGCCACTGTTTATCCAATCCTCTTTTACCAAACGTTTCCTGAAATCAGAAGTCACGCAGATCGACGTAAGTACAACTAATCAGTTACACATCACATACCTCTTCACCATTTCTCAGCAGGACAGTCAATAAGAAGGTGAAGAAAGAAGAAGGGTTTGCCCTTTACACCCCTTTCCTCTCAACATTACACAATCATACAAAAAAAAAAATTGAAACTCTCACGTGAGCCTTGTCTCACGTGAGGACTTTACGCGTAATTAATCAAAGCAAATATATTCGCAATCCCACCCATCGAGAAGCTGTACCGCATATTAGCTCCAACGCGGTGTCTGAATCTGAATGTGAGAGCGATACCTGGTGGTGACACTCAAGACAACGGCAGCTTATATCATAATTTTTTTATCTGCTTTTACACAATAGCTATATTAGTATTATTATCTTGTAATATTCATGTCACATGAACATCCAACCTTAGTACAAGCTTTTTCTTGTATTCTTCATAGGTCCGGTCATTAAAATTCTGAAGCTTTGAACAGACTTCCACTCACAAAAACTCAGAAGGCTTATTTGCATATAGCTGGTGGTTACCAATTGTGACAAGAGATGGACAACGTTGCATTAGTTAAGTCTATAAATATATCTGTGTCATTATTATACACTGTAAATTGAAAGGTGTGTACTGCACACCAAATTGAGTGTGATGCACTTGTCCCTATACTCACACCCAAAATAGCGTGGGGTTCACGCTCAATGAATTTGGTGTGTTGTACACACACTTATGAGCGTAAGCTCACACTGCTGTTTGTGTGGATACACACCGCTTTAGTGTTACCTCCTACTTCCCAAACTCCACCCACACCAATTACAACAGACTCAATTAAGCCGAGCAGCCATCTTCTGGATCAGATCTTCAAAACCAGCCACCTGAGCCTTGCAGGTAAACCCATTATACATTGTGTGGTGTATCATCAGAATTAAAATATTTATTAAAAATTCAAAAATTCAAATTAAAAAGACAGAGACGTGAGTAAATGCTTAACAGAAATTGAGGCCTTTTTGGCCGGAAACTGAAAAAGTAATATTTCCAAAAATGAATAAAAAATTATTGCATCCAACTGGGTACTTCATATTAAAAACAAAATAAGTTATAGTTAAAGCATGAGCGCTTAGTTTCTAGTCGATTTATTGCACGACAGCCCGAGGGCCGTAGGCCCGAGGACTGAGTGCGATAAATGTACTAGGCACTAAGCGCTCATGCTTTAACTAGTTTAAATACCGGGCAAGTGTTATTGCACACTTGCCAAGTTATTACACCTGACAACAATATAGCAACGGTATTTAAGCACTTGTTAAAATTAATGGAATGTCCTCAAAATTCATTACTTCATTGATGATCTTCTTATCTACCACCAAGAAAGCTTGCTCTGGCTGAAGTAGACTTCCTGTCATTAAGATATAAGGAGTAAGATAGGAGACCTCTTCCACAACTGAATGGATATCCACACACTCCTACAGAGACATAATAATAATAATAATAATTATAATAAATTAATAATAAATAAATAAAAAATATAAATTCAGTTTCAAGTGATAAAAATGATATATTTTCTTAGTTTCACCAATCGGCGACTCAACCAACTAAAGGGTTAATTCAAGCTGGATGTTGGTATGCCTATGGAATTGATCGAGTCGAATAAAACAAATTTTGTTAGTCAAGACCTGATTAAAATGAAGATGGATAAGTCAAATCCATAAATAAAACATAGTATTGCATCAGACACGGGGGGGGGGGGGGGGGGGGGGGGGGGGATAGGGGGATAATTGAAAGTGGTTTAATAAAATATTTACCTCTGCATAGTATATGACCTTGGTGGGATCAGCTTTAATTCGCACATTTGGCAGTAGCAGTGGCAATACCATGAGGACACGCACCAAAGCATTCACTCCTTCACGATCTGCAATAAATCATATTAATACATTGCATGACTTCGGAGTAAAATATTGTTGGCTGTCCCTATAGTGTGCTAGTGTGGTAGAGCACCGCATACTAAATGGTGTTTTTAGAGAGAATCTTGCTGGGTGGGAAAAATATGTATCTTGCATGAAAATTTGTGACCCCACCAACTCTGTGGACAAGACGTATACTAACTTGACTGAAATACCAACACAGACGTACTTGACTGAAATACCAACACACACGTACTTGACTGAAATACCAACACAGACATACTTGACTGAAATACCAACAGACGTACTTGGCTGAAATACCAACACACACGTACTTGACTGAAATACCAACACACACGTACTTGACTGAAATACCAACACACACGTACTTGACTGAAATACCAACACACACGTACTTGACTGAAATACCAACACAGACGTACTTCACTGAAATACCAACACAGACGTACTTGACTGAAATACCAACACAGACGTACTTGACTGAAACACCAACACAGACATACTTGACTGAAATACCAACACAGACGTACTTGACTGAAATATCAACACAGACGTACTTGACTGAAATAACAACACACACGTACTTGACTGAAATACCAACACAGACATACTTGACTGAAATACCAACACACACGTACTTGACTGAAATACCAACACAGACATACTTTACTGAAATACCAACACACACGTACTTGACTGAAATACCAACACACACGTATTTGACTGAAATATCAACACAGACATACTTGACTGAAATACCAACACACACGTACTTGACTGAAATACCAACACAGACGTACTTCACTGAAATACCAACACAGACATACTTGACTGAAATACCAACACAGACGTACTTGACTGAAATATCAACACAGACGTACTTGACTGAAATAACAACACACACGTACTTGACTGAAATACCAACACAGACGTACTTGACTGAAATACCAACACACACATACTTGACTGAAATACCAACACAGACGTACTTGACTGAAATACCAACACACACGTACTTGACTGAAATACCAACACACACGTACTTGACTGAAATACCAACACACACGTACTTGACTGAAATACCAACACAGACGTACTTGACTGAAATACCAACACAGACGTACTTGACTGAAATACCAACACAGACGTACTTGACTGAAATACCAACACAGACATACTTCACTGAAATACCAACACACACGTACTTGACTGAAATACCAACACAGACGTACTTCACTGAAATACCAACACACACGTACTTGACTGAAATACCAACACAGACATACTTGACTGAAATATCAACACAGACGTACTTGACCGAAATATCAACACAGACATACTTGACTGAAATACCAACACACACGTACTTGACTGAAATACCAACACAGACGTACTTGACTGAAATACCAACACAGACATACTTGACTGAAATACCAACACACACGTACTTGACTGAAATACCAACGCAGACGTACTTGACTGAAATACCAACACAGACATACTTGACTGAAATACCAACACAGACGTACGTACTTGACTGAAATACCAACACACACGTACTTCACTGAAATACCAACACAACGTACTTCACTGAAATATCAACACACACGTACTTGACTGAAATATCAACACAGACATACTTCACTGAAATACGAATGCATAGACTAATCACCTGAACATAAGAATAAATTAATTAATTAAAAACAACAACAACCGTTGGTGATAAAAATCCAACAAGCAAACGGTCGATTATGGCAAGGGGGGGTAAAGAGTGGGGGCAGGGGGAATGCAAGATAAGTATAATTTTTACCGCGAAATTGGTCTTCAAGTCAAGTTGTCAAGTTGATTAGAAATGGGTTGTACTAAAGTTCGTTGACCACGAGCACCAATCTCTCATGTATCATCAAAATCAAACCTTTTCTAAATCCTAAGTTACAAGCCAGTCCGTGGTTCTGCTAAAACGTCATGTCATGATGTGCACGATCATTGTAGCATTTAGTTCATTGTTACGTTACTTAATACTTACCATCAGCATCTTGCTTAAAAAATGCAGAAAGTCGGCCAGTGTGTCTTCTAATTTGGCTTGTTCCAAAATACTTGGTATCTTTGAAGTCCACCTCTCCTTAGCTTTACTCTGTAAATCACTATCCTCCATGATGAGCTCCATTTCCATCATGAGCTAAATAATGTACAATCACATTCATAAACTGCCTAACCAGAAAGATAGGTTTGATTGCTGGCTATGCAAGATACAGTATCATTGAAAACAAGCTCACCATAGTCTCACTCAAATAGTGGTGAGTTATTGGGCTGTTAAAAAATAAAGAAACACCGGTATCTCAGCAAAGGGTTTGTTAAGTTTTGAACACAATTACACACAACTGATTTCGACAAAAAACAAAAAAAATTTCAACAGAAGCCTCCCTGATAATTTCATAATTTAGCCTAAGTGACCCTATGATTATTGTAGTGCACATTAAATAGAGTAATGTACAGCCTAGCGTATACCATAATTTTTCATGTTGCATAATCAAAACCACAATTAATTCCAAGAACACTAATTGATTATACTTACTGTATCCATTTCTTGCAGAAAAGGAAATCTGTCGAAAACGTTCTCCAATGAAGGACACATATTAAGAATTTCCGCTCTTCGAAAAGCAAATGAACACTCCATCAGCTCCTTCACCACTGCTTTATTTCTGTTGGTCTTCTTGTATTGAATCTGTGTCAATTAAATAACATTGTATTTAACTCTAGTCGCTATCATTTGTCATCGAGATCATTGTGAATAAACCCTACCTATACATTGCCCGAGTCTGGGCTAGCCGCTACCATGGTCACGTGACTTCACCTACCTCTGAGCATGTGAGTGTTAGGCACGTGACCAGGGTATTCCCCACCTTCGGGGGGGGAAAGGCCCCCGTTTCGTGGGCATCCCGCGGTGCCTTACTGCGGGGGCCTGGTGGCTAACCCAGCTTCACACCGCAGTTAGCGGTGGATATTATTTATTCATAGGAGGAGATGGGGATGGTTTGGCGGGATTACGGCAACGGCTGCTTTTCCCCTTCCTCAGCGCTTAAGCTGACTCGTGGTTACTATCTCCGACGTGGCTATCCAGGATGGGTGCGCATGCGCCGCATCTGCCCACGGCAGGCGGGAGTTCTGTGCTCCCATCGTTAACCTTATTAAACTACATTTAACTCTAGTCGCTATCATTTGTCATCGAGATCATTGTGAATAAACCCTACCTATACATTGCCCGAGTCTGGGCTAGCCGCTACCATGGTCACGTGACTTCACCTACCTCTGAGCATGTGAGTGTTAGGCACGTGACCAGGGTATTCCCCACCTTTGGGGGGGGAAAGGCCCCCGTTTCGTGGGCATCCCGCGGTGCCTTACTGCGGGGGCCTGGTGGCCCAAGGATGTGGGCCTATAGGCCCACATACCCCCCCAAGGTGGTATGACCAAGTTAACTAAGATTAAGTATGGTAACTCACTTGAGTGACGTGCAATCATGTGTGCCTGATAATGTACGATTAGGTAACTAGCATCCCGTCCGACTCATGTTCGTACTTCCTTATCGAATTGCTATTAATATAAATTGTGCTACATACACATACATGACAACCTGTACACTCACATAGCATATTACAACCCCATGATCAGTCCCATCCCCCCATATAAGTCAATGTCAACAGGTACCCTACTACCTCCCTGGTTGCTGCATGAGCGATGCCAATGCCCTGGCGAGGCGTGACTTCGGAGTTCTTACGTAACTCAAGAATGCTGTACTGTGCCATCTTCCTAGAGTCTGAATCAGTGAGTCCTCCAGGCCAGCGAGCGCTGCTGTGGTTGCTGCCCCAATCCGGAAGCTGTGCCCGGCATACTGGTGTGGTGGGAGACCCATTGCTTGGAGGGCAGTTCTCACCATCTCGATAAATACTGGCTTTGTCAATGCCGAGCCGTTCTTCAGCACAAAGAATGGACCAGCAGCGGCTCCTCTGACCTGCAGAAACTGGCACATTGCTTTCACTGGGCAGATCGCTGTGTTAGTCACACCCATCACCACATCTGCTCCTTGGCCGTAAGGGTCTGTTTTTGACTTCTTTAGGTGCACTTGGACCATGCTTGGGGATGTTAGACTGTCCACGGCCACATCACCCCATGCGAGATCTGTCTCTGCCATCCAAGTTGATGTCGAACTGGGCAGTAGCTCTCCCAACCGAAAGAACCCAAAAAATGCAGTGCATGCCACTGCCCACAGCAGGTCTTTGTCCTCGTGTGTTGATCCTTGCCAAGCATTCCGTAAACCAGCCATGATGTGAGTAGTAATTGGGAGTCGAACCCTAGCTCCCGTCTTGCCCGACTGTAGTCGGATTCTACTGATCCCTGCCTGCACTCTTTTCAGTAGTGGCAAGGACGACTGATCGCGAGGGTCAGGGAGGCCCATGGAAATCTGGGAATTTCTCAGAGCCGCAAGGTAGGATTTAATGGTCTGGGACGCCAATCCCTTCTTGGCCAGGTACGACGAGTAATAGCACAGCGTGAGTTCCGACACTGGGAATGGGTCGCAAACATTATAGGCTGAACAGAAACTGGCGAAATGTTTCATGCCGGCTCCATATGTCTTTTGAGTTGATGGGGCTAAACCCACGTGAAGATACTCTTGAAGTGCCGGCGCCAGGTCTGGGATGTCCAGTCGGCTTCTTGGTTGAGGAGTAGGTCCAGCAGCTGCTGGGATACTGGGCTGGGATGAGGAGCTGCTGAGGGTACCTTAGAAAGGAAGGAACAGACATTGTTACGTGATAGACTATCAGCCAGATAGTTAGCCTTAGTGTCAATGTAAATCGGGTACATGGAGAAGTTCACCTGAGCCTCCACAAATGCCAAACACCGCAGCAGGTGCATCATGCCCTTATGCTTAGAGGACTGTGAACGGAGATCAGCCACCACTGACTGATTATCCGAGTGGCATACTATCTGTAGTCCACCCCAGGTAGCGCCCCATATCTGGCAAGCCAAGATCACTGGGATGAGTTCTTTCTCTGCAATCGAGAGTGGGCGTGCCCGTGCATCCCATTGCACTTGGAACCATGCATCTTCGTGCCAGGCTGCGCAGCCCCAGGATCCTGATGCATCAGTGTACAAGTGAGCCTTCGGGAGCCGAGATGGTGGGTTGAGAAATGATGTCCCGTTCCATTGCGATGTGAACTCCCTCCACCATGCCAGGTCAGCTCTAAATCCTTGGCTCAACCTAATTGGGACCTTGCTGGCTGGAGGTCTATGTGTGGCATGTAGCAGGTCGATCATGCGGCGCAAGAATGATCGTCCAGGCCGCACCACTTTGCAGGCGTGGTTCAAAATGTCAATGAGGGATTCGAGCTCCTTCCGCGTGCAGCACTTCTTCTTCTCCCACTGTTGGAGAAGACCTTGAAGGCGCTGCAGCTTGTCTTGAGGGAGTCGTAGTTCCCCCGCAATCGTGTCCATCTCAATGCCCAGGAACGTGATTGTCGTGGCTGGTCCCTCTGTTTTGTGAGCTGCTATCGGTACCCCCAATTGCCGGCACTGACTCATCATGATGGCTAGCCATGACTGACAGAGGTGGTCTTCAGGTGGGGCTACCATGATGTAATCATCTAGGTAGTGAAACAATGAGGAGATGCCTGACTTCACCAAGTGCCAATGTAGCGCATCTGCAATGGCATTGAATATTTTGGGCGCGGATCGTAATCCAAATGGGAGCATTGGGTCGACATAGTAGGCTCCCTCCCATCGCACTGCCTGTAGGATACGATCCTGTGGGTGGACCGGGACCAAGCGATATGCCGACTCAATGTCGGTCTTGGCTAGTAGAGCGCCCTTGCCCACGGATGCTGCTTGCGCCGCCACCTCTTCCACTGTGGTGTATGACAGTGTGCAGAGCTCTGGGTCAATCCCATCATTGACACTTGTACCAGGTGGGTAGGAGAGATCTGTGATAAGCCTGAACTTGCCTGTCCCATGGCCCTTTGGGATGACGCCGAATCGACTGACTTGGCTTTGGGGGACAAGTTCACTCTCCATGAATGGCCCTAGCATCCTACCCAATCTGCTCTCCTTCTGCAGGTATCCAGATACCGCCTCTGGGTGGAGTCGAGCTGACTCCATGTTTCCGGCTGCTGGCTTTAGGGGGGATTCGTGCCTAAACCCTATCCTAAACCCATGGCGCAAGCCTTGACAGATGTAACGAGCGAAGGCCGGGTCAGGATGGGCTGCTAGGGCCTTCTCCCATGCCTCTAGACGCAGTGGGGTGTGAACTGCCATGAGGGCCTGGCAGGTGTGCACCTGCCTGGGTCTGCATGCGTCCAGACATAGGAGATCGGCGGTGTACTGGTATAGGGAGGACCAACCTGCAAAGTCAGGCGAGATAGCGATAAATATTTAAGGTGGCTTGCAAGCCGTCACACCATACTGGTGGAAACTAATTACCCCCCTCCCCCCACCAGAGGTTGACCATGTCGAAACTCGGCCTCCTTTAGTTATTTATTATTATTATTTATTTGATATTATTATTATTCCGTAACTATTCACCCATTCCTTACCACCCAATCTCCCCCTCCCACTACATCTACTTCCACTTGTTGTACAAGTTCAACGATTATCATCAACATTGACTCATGGATAGAATATAGTTGGTCATGACTATCGACCATAAGTTTATGACACCGTTTTGCCCTCAGATGGGGTGGCCCAGTCCGGTTCCAGGACGTCGAGCTGCCAATCTGCTGTTTGATCCTCTGCCCCCAGCCCGCCTGCGAGGGCAACTGAGCCATGGGTGTGCCTCGTGGCAACTCAAGCAGAGATGCTGATACCGGCAGGCGGGCCGCTTGCACCTGCCGTCATTAAAGTTTCTGCACACCTCGGGCAGGGCCAGGTGCTGTGCTGGACCGGGCTGTGTTGGAGGGTGCTGGGCATAACTGAAGGCCATTGGTGTGTGGCTGACTGGGTTGGTCGGGCAGTTACTGGCCATATGGTCATCAGCCAGGCAATAGGTGCAACGAGGAATGACACGTGCCCGGCCTGTAAAGGCCTCGTTATAGAGCCGGACGTTTGGGATTGACCAGTTCAGGTCTTTCCTCGCCAGTGCCTCTCGTCGATATTGCCTATCATACAATACCCACTGCTTGTCCACATAATTCCTTTCAGCTCTTACTATAGATGCCTGATAGGCGAAAAGTTCTGCCGCCTTCTCGGGGAATCTCGACACCAGTATCCCTGCCATGATGGAGAACCTCTCCAGCCACAGCGAGAGGTCTGTGATAGGTGGTCGAGATGGTCGCACCTGACCCTTAGTCCCCCCACCAGATGTGTCGCCCTCAGCCGAGATCTCCGCCATCTCTACGAACTCCAGCTCCAGGATTTGCTTTGCCACCTTTGGAGCTACCATGCCCACCGGGTTGTGGGGACCAGGCGCAGTCACACTGACGTGAGGTAAGCCGAGTCCTGGCGGCAGGATCAGTACCTTTGGTGAGAGGGCTGTCGCGGCCAGCACATCCGAGGAGGAGTATGAGAGGCCAGCCGAAAACACCGGTACTGTCGTAGGCAGAGGTCCTGCATGAGGAGCGATACCTTCATAAGTGACTGATCAGGTCAAGATCGAGATTGACAGGGCCATGCAAGCTTTATTATGAATCAATGACCAGTGGTAGCCGCTCAGGACACCGAGAGGAGCTTACTCATACACCAATAATTAGTGGTCATCACTTAGGCACTGGGGGGAAATTATTTGCACACTGATGATAAGTGGTCGCCGCTCAGGGCACTGAGGGGACATCATACTTGCCCTAATATTACTAACTAGTCGCCGCTCAGGGCACTGAGGGGTCACTATTTGTACACCGATAATAACTGGTCGCTGCTCAGGGCACTGAGGGGACATCATACTTGCCCTAATATCACTAACTAGTCGCCGCTCAGGGCACTGAGGGGTCACTATTTGTACACCGATAATAACTGGTCGCTGCTCAGGGCACTGAGGGGATATTATATGCATAACTGGTCGCCGCTCAGGGCACTGAGGGGATATTTGTACACCAATTATAACTGGTCGCCGCTCAGGGCACTGAGGGGACATTATTAGAGCATCAATAATGACTGGTCGCCGCTCAGGGCACTGAGGGGACATTAATTGTACACCAATTATAACTGGTCTCCGCTCAGGGCACTGAGGGGATATTATTAGAGCATCAACAATGACTGGTCGCCGCTCAGGGCACTGAGGGAACATTAATTGTACACCAATTATAACTGGTCTCCGCTCAGGGCACTGAGGGGATATTATTAGAGCATCAACAATGACTGGTCGCAGCTCAGGGCACTGAGGGGACATCATTTGTACACCAATAATAACTAGTCGCTGCTCATGGCACTGAGGGGATGTAATTATTTCATCAATAATAACTGGTTGCCCACGGCACTGAGGGGACAATACCTGGTAGCCGCTCAGGGCACAGGGGGACATTAATTAGACAGGTGGAGACAGAGGGCCGCCACCAGCATACAGAGAGATAGGTGGCACTAAGGACCTTGATTAGTTGGAAGTTCCCAAATCCAATCTTTACTTCACACAATATTCATTACCCTTACCCGTCTGTCTCTCCCCTTCTCCCCCCCCCTTATTATTATTATCATTAATTTTTAATTTGCCTAGCTAGGAGGTTACAATTATGCATACCTGAACCACTGGGGAGTGGTAGGGTAGCAGTGGCATTGGTAACAGCAGTATTGGCTGCCCCGACTCCGGAACCTGTGGTTGGACCTGAGGTGACCACTACAGGATCCTTTGGTAGGTGATTCTGTAGCCAAGCTAGCTGTTCCTCAGAAAAGGGGGGAGCCCCTGGCTGGGTCTCGGTCATAACTACAATCTGAGCACTTAATCAGCAATTACGGGCTGCTTTTCCCCTTCCTCAGCGCTTAACTCGTGGTTACTATCTCCGACGTGGCTATCCAGGATGGGTGCGCATGCGCCGCATCACGGCAGGCGGGAGTTCTGTGCTCCCATCCTTAACCTTGTTTAATTGCATTAAACTACATTTAAACTAGTGATGTGCTTGAGCACAAATGGCGAGCGAGCCTAAAGACTATACTATTTTTATGAATTCTAACACTGAAGCTACTGAAAATAAGGTCAAGTTTTTAAATTTCGCATACACGGTAAAGGGAGTAACAACTCTCTGCAACTGCTTGAATTGAAGGGAAAAAACAACAACAAAACAATACACGTTATTAAAGTTTTCTTTGTGATATTCTTGGTTGCAACACATGACACAACTGGACATGCACCTACACAGACTTACCTTCGCAGTATTCTAGTGGACAATGTATTTTCAAGTAAATATGAATAGAAATGGAAGTCCCTTAAGTTTTTAAGTTGTAACTGCACCCGCAAAAAATTCAAAACGGTAAACAACTCAATTTCTAGGGTGATACGGGTACTGATCGATAAACCAGAGGATTCTGTTTAGTGCAATTTGGGACGGGGTCGACCACGTAACTAACACATAAACGCGAGGGTCAGAGTACAAAATGACATACATACGTCCATACATATATACAAATAAATAAATAAATAAACATCCCCGATTTTCGATTGTGTTACCCCTGTAAGTGTCTCGCTCGCTACGCTCGCTCGCCAATAATAATTGCATTTAATAACCATAGTAATAATAAACCGTAACTAACCTGCAATGTTTTTAGATGGCGCTCATAACTAACATTATCTTCTCCTGGAAATGGTTTTGGTTGTAATGGCTACATGGTAATACCAGGGGACTTCTGCTTGATGTTACTTGGAAGTGAATTGGCACCTAAAGTGATTTGGATGCACGCATGTTCATACATGTAATCTATAGTAAATCTTGCAAAACACATATATTTACCTTTAGGTGCAGAAGGAGTCAACTTAGATTTTTTTTCCCGTCGAAACTCCTTGAACCGGTTCATCAAGGTGCGTATCAACACATCCTACAGCAATCACATTAAAAAATATTACCGTAAAAAAAAAAAGAATAAAGGAAAAAACAAGAACTATACTCACGTAAGGGTTTCCGTTATTTGGCTTCAAAAATGGATACTTGGAAATGACTGCCCGAGCCACACACAAATAGTCATCACGATCAGGATAACGCTTAAATCTGAGCATGGATGAAGCCACCTCTGAAATGAATGCTTGTTTCTCTTTCATGGATAATTTTCCCGATTCAAGAGCAACCTCCAGACGATGTGGAAAGTGTTGTGGAAGTGGAAATGGATCAGGCAAAGGAAGTTTGTCGGCATCTGACTTACACACTTTGGCTTGAACCTGCAATTCATGTATATAATAAAACATCTGTAGCCCTGATCTTTTAATTGCTCAATACCTTCTTGATCGTAGGTGTAAGAGAATCAAACGCAGTGCCGCCATTAGGTACTTCACTTACTTCAGGTTCATTCTCTGTGCCTGTTACTGTATCATCAAATTCTTCATCTTCATTAGAATCTGCAGAGAACTGCCTCTTACGTGTACATGTACTACAACATAGCAATAGGACTCGACGGAATAGAGTATTACCGTTTATTTTTTTAACTCGATGCTGGCTGGGAAAACCCCATAGCAACCATATAATCACCAAGAGTTTGGGATTCCCCTCATTTTTTGATTGAGAAAATTGAATAATATTTAGGCCATCTATTAGTACTTCAAAAAAAAAATTTTTTCCCCAAAAAAATTCCACTTTTCCCATCAATAAAAAAATAAAATAGAAATAATATTGTTTGATTTTATACCAATATTATATTAGTTCAACAATAAAATATGTTGTTTGTTGTGTGTGGTGCTGATTGTGATCATGTAGGAGACATCTATGAGTGTCCACAAGGAACATATGCCATCGGACGTCGAGCTCCACTACAAAACAATTTCATATACACAAAAACACAGACAACAAAGATATTTGTAATACAAACAACAAATTATTCATGCTCCTATATAATCGCAACTTTATGATGTATTGTATGCGGTTTCATACAGGATTTTTGTTTGGGGGGGGCTCCGAGTGTACTTCGCCACACTCATTTTTTGGAACCTACACTACTTTGATGCACATCTTTGCATATACTTCACACTGATGATCAGTGTTCGATCCTATGCACTAAACGGCTCAGTAATGATAGGAACATAATGGGATACAATATCAGACCAAAAATAAATGCTTCCAAAATGTTATTTCTATTCAACTCCCAAAATTCTAGGTGGGGATCCCAGGGCTAGCCTCCCACTGTATAAACCCCTGGTATGTATACTCCATACTGTCCATGAGAGAAACAATCACCGTTGTATTGAGAAAGTGTAATTTGAAAATGAAAAGCAGTACAAGCACACACGTGGAATTCAACTTACGTGTCACATACTGAACGATCCCTCCCAGGTTAGGATCCGGAACCTCCATACAATACCAAAAAAAACACAGACAACAATGATATTTGTAACACAACAGCTGGCCTCGCTGAATTGCCCCCCCCCTCCCCGTCATTGCTTTTCACTGACATTCTTGTGCCATAATCCCCCCCGCCCCCCCCACCCCCAACTGGACACCCAAATATCAGTAAGTTGAAATGAAACTTACCCGGCATGGATGATGTCACAGACCGAAAAAGACCACCCGAGTTCGTTCTCTCCCAGGTTGGATCCGGAAGTGCCACATACTGTTTGTTCATGGTTGCTCTCTCTCTTTCCACCAATGCACGCACACACATGCGTAATCGGGGTCGGTGACTGCATTCACATCTGGTCCTAGTAGTATATGTGGTAAAAACTTTTTTTAATTTTTTTGAAAATTTGAATTTGTTCAAAAAACCACAACCACTTTAAAATCTCAAAACTCAATGAAATATATATTATAGCTAAACAGCTTACTCTATCTCAATATAGCTATAAATAAGTCCTTTCCACAACAGAAGCTTGCTATTTTTCAGGAGAAAGACAAGAGAAAGACAAGCTTACCTCGATCATCTTCTTGACTCCCCATTTTAAGTATCAGAGTTGACGGGGTCTGGTCCACCAACCCTGATACAGGGCCTCCTATAGCCCTAGATGTCGTCTCCCTTCTCTCCGCTTGATCCTGAGTCGCTAGAGACAGCATCAAGCAAGTCTAAAACTTGCACCGCATTGTAACTTGTAGACGCCATCTTCCAAAAAATGATTATATCTAGCCTGGGTATTATGAGGCTGAATATGTCAGTCAGTAAATGTTTTATCGTACTTGTGTATAAGGGTATCCGTCAACTACATGTAGTAGTATTTCAGTGAAGTACGAGTCAGTACTATTTCAGACGAGTCTGTTAGTATTTCAGTCAAGTACGTGTGTGTTGGTATTTCAGTCAAAGTACGTCTGTGTTGGTATTTTAGTGAAGTACATCTGTGTTGTTTTTTCAGTCAAGTACTCTGTATTGGTATTTCAGTCAAATACGTCTGTGTTGGTATTTCAGTCAAGTACGTGTGTGTTAGTATTTCAGTCAAGTACGTGTGTGTTAGTATTTCAGTCAAATACGTCTGTGTTGGTATTTCAGTCAAGTACGTGTGTGTTAGCATTTCAGTCAAGTACGTCTGTGTTGGTATTTCAGTCAAGTACGTCTGTGTTGGTATTTCAGTCAAGTACGTGTGTGTTAGTATTTCAGTCAAGTACGTCTGTGTTGGTATTTCAGTCAAGTACGTCTGTGTTGGTATTTCAGTCGAGTACGTGTATGTTGGTATTTCAGTCAAGTACGTGTGTGTTGGTATTTCAGTCAAGTACGTGTGTGTTGGTATTTCAGTCAAGTACGTCTGTGTTGGTATTTCAGTCAAGTATTCTGTGTTGGTGTTTCAGTCAAGTACGTCTGTTTTGGTATTTCAAGTAGTACGTGTGTTAGTAATTTCATCAAGTACGTGTGTGTTGGTATTTCAGTGAAGTATGTCCTGTGTTGGTATTTCAGTCAATACGTCTTGTTGGTAATTTCAGTCAAGTATCGGGTGTGTTAGTATTTCAGTCAAGTACGTGTGTGTTAGTATTTCAGTCAAGTACGTGTGTGTTGGTATTTCAGTCAAGTACGTGTGTGTTGGTATTTCAGTCAAGTACGTGTGTGTTTTAGTATTTCAGTCAAGTACGTGTGTGTTGGTATTTCAGTGAAGTATGTCTGTGTTGGTTTTCAGTCAAGTCGTGTGTTGGTATTTCAGTCAAGTAGTACGTCTGTGTTGGTATTTCATTCAATACGTCTGTTGGTACTTCAGTCAAATACGTCTGTGTTGGTATTTCAGTCAAGTACGTGTGTATTGGTATTTCAGTCAAGTACGTGTGTGTTAGTATTTCAGTCAAGTACGTGTGTGTTGGTATTTCAGTGAAGTATGTCTGTGTTGGTATTTCAGTCAAGTACGTGTGTGTTGGTATTTCAGTCAAGTACGTCTGTGTTGGTATTTCAGTCAAGTACGTCTGTGTTGGTATTTCAGTCAAGTATGTCTGTGTTGATATTTCGGTCAAGTACGTCTGTTGGTACTTCAGTCAAATACGTCTGTGTTGGTATTTCAGTCAGTACGTCTGTGTTGGTATTTCAGTCAAGTACGTGTGTGTTGGTATTTCAGTCAGTACGTCTGTGTTGGTATTTCAGTCAAAGTACGTCTGTGTTGGTATTTTAGTGAAGTACATCTGTGTTGTTTTTTCAGTCAAGTACGTGTGTGTTGGTATTTCAGTCAAGTACGTGTGTGTTGGTATTTCAGTCAAGTACGTGTGTGTTGGTATTTCAGTCAAGTAGTGTGTCTGTGTTGGGATTTCAGTCAAGTACGTCTGTGTTGGTTTTCAGCAGTCAAGTCCGTCTGTGTTGGTATTATCAGTCAAGTACGTCTGTGTTGGTATTTCAGTCAAGTACGTGTGTGTTGGTATTTCAGTCAAGTACGTGTGTGTTGGTATTTCAGTCAAGTACGTGTGTGTTGGTATTTCAGTCAAGTACGTGTGTGTTGGTATTTCAGTCAAGTACGTCTGTGTTGGTATTTCAGTCAAGTACGTCTGTGTTGGTATTTCAGTCAAGTACGTCTGTTGGTACTTCAGTCAAATACGTCTGTGTTGGTATTTCAGTCAGTACGTCTGTGTTGGTATTTCAGTCAAGTACGTCTGTGTTGGTATTTCAGTCAAGTACGTCTGTTGGTATTTCAGTCAAGTACGTGTGTGTTGGTATTTCAGTCAAGTACGTGTGTGTTGGTATTTCAGTCAAGTACGTCTGTGTTGGTATTTCAGTCAAGTACGTCTGTTGGTACTTCAGTCAAATACGTCTGTGTTGGTATTTCAGTCAGTACGTCTGTGTTGGTATTTCAGTCAAGTACATCTGTGTTGGTATTTCAGTCAAGTACGTCTGTGTTGGTATTTCAGTCAAGTACATGTGTGTTAGTATTTTGGTTAGCTACGTCTGTGTTCAGTCCATTATGTCTGTTAGTATTTCAGTGAAGTATGTCCGTCAGTGTTTCAGTCAAGTACATAGTATGTGCCAGTCATTTAATACAGGTGTATAATTATTACTAGTGTTGTAGGAAAATATTATTAATATGGTATTTTTATTACTTGCTTCTATTATTATAGTTGTTGTTGATGATTGTTATTATGTGCCAAAATTAGGGTGTCATGGATCGAGTTATGTGGTACTCGCTACACATCCGGGGACGTTGTGGTCGCAACGTCTGATCTACTTCCTCAATTCGGAATTATTCAAGAAATAATTGTTGACAACTTGTGTTATTATTTTGTTTGGAACTGCTGCATACAATTTGCTTTTCTACTCATTTTCATTCGTTTGAAGTAATTAATAACTCTCCACCAGTGTTTAGTGTGATCAAGCCGTCAGATTTATTTGATCATTGTGTTTTAGGTTTATACCATATTCAGTCTCACCGATCTTTTTTTGTGCCACTTAAATATTTTATTAATTGAACAATTAGTTTGAATTCGCATTTATTGAATTTAATATTGTTTCAGTGTGAAAAACCACCAGGGTTTCATAGAGGATAATTTGCTGGAGCAATATGAATATTTTAGACCACACCCACTCATTATACATAGATAAGACCGTATCATAAAAGATACTACTTCAGTCCTGCTAAAATCACCTAATTTTTCTCCCATTCTAGCTTGCAATAAAATCAAAAATTAACAATGATGAAGTAAAATAAATCTACCAAATTTCTTGAGGGTGGAAATCTTAAAGACCACTCCTCTCCTCAACCACTGTAGGAAATCCTGCCATCTATAATTACATTCAACAGCTAAAATTAATTAGGGAGAAAGAATCGGATAAAATATGGTGTGAACGTCACACCTAATGCTTAAAGCGTGAAGTCACACTGTCAAATGGTGTGTAGTACACGCTTACAATTAGGTGGTGTGAGCTCACACCAACCAAAAGGTGTCTAACATGTTATGATTACTAGTCTTAAACATTAATTTACTAACTTAACAAACCATCAAACTAGTCAGTCAAATTACACCCAATACAGAAAATAAGCTGATAAGTAAGTACAAGGAGGGGAAGGTGTGTGTGTGTGTTTGTATGTGTGTGTGTGTGTGTGTGTGTGTGTGTGTGTAGGGGGGGAGGATGTTTTTGTTGTTCATTTGTTGTTTATTTTTATTTTTACAATGTATGTTAATGTAGAATACAGTTGTCACCTTACACCATCTCTCACCTTTCCATTTCAACTTGAGCTGCCAGTCGTAAAAGAAGATGTAGTCAGGGCTGTTAGGGAAAAAATGTTTACGGAGCGGACAAAAGTACCAAATTTTGCACAGAGGTAGGTTTTATTGTGTACATTATGAAATTCACCGGCTCCAAAATTTTCGGCAAATATTTTGGCGTATATGGACGCGCAACTAGTAAACAAACACAAAAATTTTTAAAATAAGGCGAAATTTAATATTAGGCTTTTGGAAGTTTAAAATTCACATCTGCAAGTACATAAGTTAGTGCACTGTAGTCCAGCTTTCTTGCATTTACAACTTGTACAGCCTCGGCTGGATTTGCACCCACACTTGATTAGTTCACTGCAAGCTCTGGCAGCTTCTGGAATTATCATCCAGAGAGGTTTCCAACCACTGTGGGCATCATCAACCCATCCCCACTTGTCTGGTGAGGGTACATTCTGTATTGAGTGATGACTGCAAATCCATATACTGCTCTGGTATAAGCTCGCTTGGCATGTTGAAGCAAGGCATCCTAAAAAATGATTTTGTTATAATATCATGTTACATTAAGCATAGAGATTCATACATTACCTGGGTTGGGGGTAAGTTTTCCATACTTCTATTTTTCTTGCAAAACAACTCCAGCCTTGCTTCATTGACTGATTTCAGGACACTACTCTTGTCATATAAAAGAATAGTGAATTGTTCCAGGAGTGAAAAAAATTCACAAGAAGCACTGACATCGCCAAATGCATTCTCCGCCATATGGAGAAAAGCTGCATTCACATGTGAAAATGCATTCCAAGTATTCCATGCTGATCTCTTGGTCTTTCCAAAAAATGTGGATGTGGTATCACATCCAGTGAATGCATGAAATGGAGGGAGACAGCGTGATTTTACTTCTCCTAAGTGAGCACAGATAGTATTAATACTGTAGTAACAAAAATGCTTCTCAGTGCCAAATGCTACCACAAAGCTGCATTTGGATGCCGACTGATTACAGCATGGAATTGGCCAATCAAGATAACCATTACATCGGTATCGACTGTACGAACAAGTATTGTGCTTGCTCCACCTTGTAAAGAATCATTCATGTGAAGTACAATTCGGGTGTCCGCTTCTTCATGATCTGAATCAGCCATTACGTGATCACTCCCATTACATTTGACCTTGGTACCTAAAAATAATTGCAATAATAATGTTATCATGCATAATGTATTTTAATTCATGCTTACCTGATGTAATAAAAACGACTTTACCATCTGGAACCTGAATACTGGACAGACATTCGGTAAGAAAAGAAAATATCTCCTCCTTGTTTCTTGAATCCCTAAGGAAGTTCTCCCATCTTTTTGGAATCTTGGCTTGTGCTGAGACCTTGACACGAATGCCACTACCCCGCTTGTTTCTAGCACCACCTTTGATACTTTTAGTAAGACAACAATCCCAAACAAGGTCGATTCTACTTGTATCCTGAAACTGTTGTAAGATGTACGGTATGAATATCTTGTTGGAATAATCAGCAAAGGTAACTGCTGTTTCTGACTTCAAGAAATGCACCACAGCAGCACCATCCAGTATCTTGCAATCAAACTGGCTAAGTTGTGAAGGCTGGTGGGTGGTATCAAAGCATGAAAGAAGAACAGATTTCTTGCCTATCCTTATTGTTCCAAAATCAGATAAAGAAGGGGGGGTTGGTTGGTTTTCATGAGAAAAAAATTCCGCCGGATCTGCATTGCGCTGCTGATTGGCAATATACAGTCGACCAAAGAGAGATGTGTTGCTTCTATATGCAGCAAGCTGCTGAGATGTCTTTGACTTCAGTTTTGGCTCAGGAGAACGGAAGAGGGCCAAGGAATTCCTCTTAATCGTGTCATGAATGGAACCAGTTCTGTTTATAAGAACTTCATTTCTATACTTTAGGTACTGCTCTCTTCCAAGGTCTTTGACACGTTTCACTGTTTCAGCAACAGAATCATTTGCACAAGCACGTGTGTTTAGAACAACAAGTTCAGGGCAATCATCTTCGAATGGATTGCCAAAAGTAGATATCACGTCCACCAGAGAGTTGACCTGCTGCTTGAAGTTTGTTTGAGCAGTTAGTCCTTCTTCATGATGAAGCTGACTTGAGCTGTATGAAAGATGCTCAATTTCACTCTCAAACTCTGAGATACATCGAGCAAGCTCAGGACCACATATTAGCCAGCGCTGCAATGCAGCTGGGTTCACAGTCAAGCCAATAATCCCTCCTTTCCCTTTCACCACGGCATTATGCTATTCATGAGCTTGATCGATTGGAATGCTTGAAAATCTGTGCTGAGTCTTTGAAACAACCCAGTTGTTTTGGAATTCTTGTCTAAAGGAAGCAGAAAGTGAGGACATGTCACTTATGTGGACAGAAAACCACCTGACATAGTTATAATGATCAAAAGCAAAGAAATATACTGCACAGCCTATGTACTTCAGAAGGCTTACTCGACATGCGGAGGTAGAGTTTCCTTCTCGGATGATCTCTTCCTTTTCTGTAGCCTCTGCTTCACACGCTCCAGTTTGGAATTGTTGAACTTCTGATGACACTGTTTGCGCCAGGATGCATTGTTCTCCACAAATGCTAAAGCTGTCCCTTGCTCACCATAGTCAACATTCACTGGCAAGGCATCGAGCTCCCTGAACTTTTCAACATTTTCCAAGAATACATTGTAGATATCAACTGGAGGCCGATCTGATGCACACTTGGTAGGGCAGCGAAGTTCTGCTGATGAAATTTCCTGACAGATTATACACAAGTTCCAATCAATGGGCTTAGACATTGTTACAGCTACAGAGAATGTGGCGAGATGAGCGGGAGGCTCGCTAAGCAAGATAGCTAAGGCACACAAACACACTCAGCTCACTTCACAGGGCAGCACAGAGACTGATAGTCGCTGCCACCAAGTTCAGTCCAGATTCTAGCTAGCTGTTCAAAGCTAATACTAGATGCTCGAGAAAGAGTATCATAAAAGTTAGCATGTGTGGATTCACCACAGAGAACAGTCAGAACTAATCTAAATGTGCAGGTCCTTACTTGCAGCTGCTTGTCAATGTGCAGGAAATAACTTGCAGCTGCTTGTCAATGTGCAGGTACTTACTTGCAAGTGCTGCCATCTAATTTTCGCCTAATTTCACGCCTTTATTATCCATATCTCCGCTTCTATAAGCTAGTTTTTTTGGAGCCGGTCATTTTCTTGTTTAGTATGATCATATCTATCACCTGACTAAGTTTGGTGCTTTTGTCCAGCCCGTAAACATATTGCTATTTTTTTTCCCTAAAAGACCTCACTAATGAGCCTGCTCTTGCGATTGCTGCATCCATGACAAGGTGGCAAAATTATACACAAGAAAGTGCTAATTAAAACCTTTCAAGTTTCCCAGTCGGTCAGACTGGACACTCACTTGGCAAAGGCTTCACCCAAACAACTTGACACTTCAATTACCTCACACCTTCCTGCAGGAAAATAAACATAATAAAAATAATAATAGTAGCCAAACCTAATTATGTCAGACTAACACATGTGACCTAGTACTCCCATACACATACCCAAAAAAAAAAAAAAAAAGGAGAGAAAGAGAAATTCCATTAATTAATCCTTTATGTCTACTTTGGTGAGAAGGCTGACCAGAGCAACTGTGTATAGGTGGTTATTATATTAATCCAGTTACACAATAGAGTGTTACCTCCACACTCTATTTAGGGCTCACCAACCCAATTCTAAGGCACAGCAATAAACATAATGGTGAACATTTCAGCCGTCCAATCACATAAGAATATAAAGCCAGAATTCTCCTTCTTCAGTGATTATATACTAAATTAGAAAGAAGAAAAAACATGGAATGGTTCAGATTCCATTATCTATTCCTAAAAAGTGCTGCAAAATTATCTAAAATGGTTTTTCAAATTCTCCTTTTCGTCTATTGCCAAGTTACTACAAGTGTAGATACGTACCTGGCAGCACTTACCAAACAATTCTCTCATCACACTACAAAGTACCAACAACTTTGATGACTGTGTACCAAACTGTGTTCAGATTGCAACACAGACAATCATTGATAGAAAAATCCACGAAGTACACCAATTCTTTCAATGATTCAGTCATTCTCAGCTGAAATAATAGCACATTTTCTTGTTCTAACAGCCAATATTGTTAATTAAAACTTAACCTGATGTTTCCACATCTTGCCGAAGTCCTCCAATTGACCCCTGAAGAGGACTTCGGCAAGAAAACGAACCAGGTTAAGTTTTAATTAACAATATTGACTGTTAGTTGCTAGTATTAAATTGATTCTTATTGAGATAGCCAATAACCACAATCAACATGCCAAGACACTTTACAGATTCCTTTGAATCAACCAGCCATCACAATAATGATGTAATAGCCATCATACTAATGATGCAATAACCCTTTACCAAATATCAAGTGTCGCTCAGATGAATTTATGCTGTTGTGTTGAAGAAGTTGAGTCATGTCTACGACATAATGACTAATTATACTTTATATGGGAATATCCATAATATGTGAGTGTAGTGCATGTAACATTCTGGACTAAACATGGTATATATGTAGTCGGAACAAGCAACAACCCGTTGATTATTCTAATGTAATTAATAATATGCTCGTCTGTCAGTAAGGGTGATGGCTGCATTATGTTACCGAATTAAATTAGATTGGTAAAGGGTGTTCACGTACAGTCGCTACAATCGAGTAATGTTGGCAATGATGATAAAATTTAAAAAAAGCAAATGTAACCAGATAGAGGATAAGACAGTGAGTGGAATCAGTAAGGAAATGTGGCTTAGCTAAAGAAGAACGGCAGAGAAGTGGGAGAGCGAAATGGTCAAACAAAATTGTAAGCCAGTGAGAAAATGCTGACTGATATAGCTAATTCATTGAAAGAGTGGAAGATGATACAGCAGAATAGTATGACCACCTTATGCTACTGCATTTCTAAGTTGCAAATAAAACAGGTAGTATATGAAGGGGAAGGGCCACTATGGAGTGCTGCTGAGAACAGTCAATCACTAGACAATTTCCGCTCAAAATTACACTTCTTTTTCGTTCTTTTATTTACTTTAATTGGAAACTTTGCCTGGCTTGGCAAAAATAAATTGAATCATAAGTCCAACTGCGTGGGTCGACAAACCGCAATTAAGCTTGTAATATGCTTATTTAGAGCAGAAAACAAAGCCTTCTTTCGGTTATGTGGACTCTTCATTCTGCAGCCTGAAGTTAGGACTTCTATTAGTGAGCTTCTTTTCTATCTTGTCGTACATTAAAGTTTCAAGTTGAAAAAGGTCGGTCCGTTTGTGATGGTAACTTTATTTTCAAATTTCCCACAATTTTGCGAGCGAGATACCAGGAAATCTCATCTACTTGTTTATTTAGCAAGCGAGATAAGGAGAACATTCATCTATATCATAAAGGGCCAAGTAGAAATGAAGTGGAGGCGATCAAGGCAAGATTTTTGTCAAGAAACAAAAATTGAAATCTGATATGTGCAGGTTAGAAGAGTTCATCTGAAGCGAATTCATTTTTTAACTGCTATTTGCCTTTTTTTTACAGCCAAGATAACTATCATGTTGTTGAAATATAAAGTATTTTAGCACTAGTCAAGCATGAAAAACCTTCATATTTCACAATTTAGAAATGAAATGAAGCCCCTTCTCCATATCGTCCCACTGAGCCGTAAGATACGTAACACTCTAGGAAAGACTCTAGTCTTTATTATTCGTTGCTACTGCCAATTCAGAAAAGACACCTGGATGTGATGATGTCTGACAACATAATGTAACATGATTGCCAGAGGTCAATACCAATAGACTTCAAAGCTACATACCAATAAATAAATAAATCTTAATTTCCACAGACACTAACAAAATCTGCACAAGGCACGGCAAAATAGAATAGTGGAGGACTTTTGATGAAAAATTTCAGTGCTGAATACTTTTAGGTATCAGTTCTACCAAGTGAATATAAACTCCAAGAATATAATTATCTTTATCTAGAGCCCACAGATTGTATCTAACATGTAATTTACATTTCAAATTAAGCACCAAAAAGGTGTGAACCCTCAGTGATACTGTACAAGAAAGCTATTATTACAAAATAATCTCGGACTAAAAGAATAATTTATTGGCTGTTCTAATCAGGTATCAATATAGCTTGAGTAATTAAAACGGTACTTGTAAACATTGTCTTCACAAGAAAAGAAGCTAAACAGGCCAGAGACACTCACTGGTATATCTTTTCAATGAGAAACTCCACTCCCAGCATAAAATAAACTACTGTGGACAGCAAGAAATTATCTGCTTGCGTGGCGATGGGGAGTTGCCCACAAAAGCTAGTACCTACACAAAGCTGACAGCTTCACGTTTTCTCAAAAATCACCCCGAAATTAAAAAAATAGTACAATAAAAGGTTTAATTAAGTCGTTGTATTGAGTAAATTCTTACCTATATAAAATAATTTGGTTAATTGTCAGTAATCTCCAATATCAGAGCATGACAGACAGACAGACAAACAGACAGGACGATAACTATAATCCTCTTGTGCTTGCACGCTGAGGGTTAAAAATGTTTCCCCTCCCTAGCTCTGTAATGTACAAACTCAAAAGACCACAATTGTTTTCTGCGATGGTGACCTCACACCATATTCACCACCCAACATTGTAGCACATCCCTTACCTTCTCTACCCTCTACTGTTACTCCAACTAATAGTGACTTCAACTTGTCCTTGGACCATGTGCTGGCATCTTTCACTTTGCTCGCACCATTTTGGTGGACACCTACTTTTTGATAATGCGGTAACCCACAAGCTCGTCTCTCTGCTACATTCTGGTTATATAGTGCAGACAATGTATCAGACTGAGATAGAATGGGACAAAAACAAACATTTTTCTCTGGTATTTTACTGACCTATTGAATGAAGTCAGAGGATGTGGCATGCTTTGTCTGTACCCAGTGACCTATAATTAATATAAACTAGCTTGAGGGCTAGACCCTTTACCTAAACGGTTTTTTAATTGTAAATAATTTACCTAATACTTGGTTGGCTTTCATTGGAAAGTGGTGTAGTCTCTAGACTGTTTTCCTTTATCACATTGACATTCATAAATGGAAATGTACAAACATTTTCTTACTAGTTAAAGCTGACTGTATACTTATCTCTCAAAAAATTTACACAATTCTAACTTCTTGAAGGAAAATTTTTCAAAAGTTTACTTTTAAATCAAATACTTCAGGAGATTCTGACACCACTAAGGTCTTCCTTTAATGAATGTTATCAAGATTGAATGACGTTCATTATAGTTCCATTACAGTTTTTAATAGAGTAATGGTGATCAGTTTGCTGGTGAGTAGCAGTAATCAGTAATTTACAAGTAAATTTTGTTTTGTTAATGGAGGCGGCTAACTGCCATATTTTTTTTGCTCCGGTGATGATGGTCTGATATTTCCTTTTCTTGTGCTAGGTATATAGAACCACTTTGAGCACTTATCATATCTAGTTATAGTAATTTGCTAAGACTCTACATCTGCAAACCTGCAGCCTGTGTAACTATACTACTAAGGTTTTTTTTTTAACCTTTTTCCCCTCTCATGCAGGACTGATGAGAATTTTCCATACACTATAGTTCAAAGAGCATGTGTCGTATAACATTGTCCTAACCCCATTAGTTCACTTATGTATTATTGGTAGAGTGTCCCTTATACCACAAGAACACAATGAGACACAACAACAACAACAACTCCCAAGGTCACTAACACTATTTTCACCTTCACCATGTACCTATTGACTGCAGGGGGGGGGGGGGGGGGGGGGGGGGAAGAGAGTAGGAAGGCAACCGCATGAGCTATTCTTCCTCACAATACTAGCTACCTATGTCATGACAACATAGGAACAAATGGGTTAGAAATGGAATCCCTCCACCCGCCCACCCACTTCCCAAGAATTGGGTGAGAGGACTGGGTGGGATGGGAAAATTAAAAAGTAGATAAAATGAACATAAAGAGTAATGTAAGCCAGAATACATTAGAAGACATTACTAACACAAGAAGTTCAAAACATAAAATCACACTAACATACACAGTAATGCTAATGCATATACGTACATATGAGGCAACACATACCCACAGTAATGTTTAGATGCTCTTGTAGGACTCCATCAGAAAACATCTAGTCTCTTCCCCTTCCCACCAAAAATAAATAAAAAATAAAACTAAAAATCCTACAGTCTGATACATATAATCATTGAGCTACACTAATCAGTACTATTCCACAATCCACGTCAGCGATACATACATGTTCGTCTATGAAGTCTAACAGTCCTAATAATACATGTACATATATGACAATATTCAAAACAAAAAGATTTTGACACCATTATGAAGAGTTGTTAAACCTTGAACGTGTACATGCAGTAATTTACAAAAAGAAAAGAGTTGACAACTTCTTTTGGAACAACGCAAGCTATGAGGGCCCAGTCATAAGTATAACCCACTTAGTTGTTCCTATTGTCAAGACCTAAATTCATTGGAGCTCATGGTTAACTCTTCTATGCCTGCCACTCATAAGGAATCCTTACAGTATCTGGCTCATTTAATGAATGGATGTACAATACAGTATAAGAGTACCACAACCACTTAAGAAGCCCCTTGCAGATCTCTAGCTGTTCATGAGACACTCAAAGCCTTCCTGAACACCAGTGATAAGTTATACTCATCATTGTATTAAAAATTAGTCTATATAAAGCCTGTATTGCAGTAGAACATTCGGTTTACTCTGAAAACTAAAATAATGAACTTACCAGTGTCAGTTATTTACGTTTGTGGCATCAGGCCGTTCTTCAACAATCCATCTAGGGTCTCTCTCACCCCATTTGGCCATCTTTTCCTTAATAAGTGCAAAACCATATGCTAGAGTTATTGCACATGTCTAGAATATGTTGGTCCAACTTTAAAATATCACAGGTATGAAATAAAATATTTGCAATTTCGCAGAGTTACCCAGATGTCCAACAAGTGATTCCATAACTAGTCATGTATATGTATAATAGCTACAAACTGTAAAAATACCGTGTACCTGGCTTACATTCTGCCAGACCATATCATTATATAGGTTCTCATGTTAATATTAATATATAATATAATGTTGTAATTCATTCAATAACCAATTAAATCTTTCACACGAAACTATTCACTTTATTATTCATTCAATAACCAATTAAATCACACAAAACTATTCACTTTATTATTCAAGTTTATTATTATTGATTACAAAAACGAATTAAAACTAAAAAATTAGGCAATCTTTTCTACAGATGACAATATTGCAACACAAAATGAAATCACAGGAAGAAATTTGGTACAAAAATAATGAAATAAGCTTAAAGAAATTTGGAACAAAAATAACGAAAATAAGCTTAATATGTGTTTAAAACATGAAAACAAAAATTGTTACACAACAAAAATAATGGTAGTTACAAGTGATCTATGTGAGACAAGATATGTAAAATTGATATACAAATAGTTAATGTTATGCTTTGTTAATGATCTGAAAATAGTGACAGAAATAGTCTATAAACTTCTTGATAGCATATTTTGCCAACTAGATTAATATTTAGCTCATATTCAGAAATCAACGAGCTTACTAAACCTTTCAAAAATGGGCATTGCTTAGGCATTTCTTTCAGCACTTGATAGGTAGTAGTAAGAGCAAATAGTTTATCAGGAAGATCAAGTTGATTTAAAAAGCAGTTACTCAAAAATTTTGGGATGCACACAAATTCTATGTATTCTTGTTGGAGTTCCTTTTGTGAACAAAGAACTATAGGAGAAGGATACTTTTTTATAAATCCTTTATCTTTGAGTTGGTCTCCAAGTGAACTAGCCAAATGAATTCTACCAGATGTCTTTGTAATAAAAGTAGACAAGGAGATAACTACACTTTGTGGTATTGGACTTCTTCCAAAAAGAGAAAGACAGTATAAAAGAAATTCTGCTTCATAATCTACTTGACTAACACTCAAAAGACTTAAAACAGAGTTCCAGGAATCATAATTGCTTGAAGTATTGGTTGCATCTGAGCCATTGTTTTCTTCGTTCAATAGAACTGAATCATAAAATTCTTCAATACTATTATGTGGTGATTGCTGAGTTGACGCAAGAGCTGAAGAAAGAATCCGAGATGCAGCTTTTACCAAAATTGGAGAACCACAAGTAAAATCAGATATCTTCCCAATGATTTTCTGATCATCACATTTTGGAGCTAAATGTGTTTTTGTCTGAATTGAGTAGACCAAGCGCTGTGTAGTAAGGATTGTAGATAGAGGCCCAACATGATGAGTTTTGCATCTGCGAAGAAGTGAGCGATCAATGTTGCGAATCAGAGTATCTGGAGGTTGATATAAGTCATACAGGATTATGCAGTGGGTGTATCTATTCCGCAAAATTTGCAGGAGACACTCAGATTTTGGAAGTTCAGACAGTCCTTCCACAATAAAAAGACTTTGTTTTAATTCTGATATTTGGAGCTTTTCTATTGGTCCTCCTAAACTCTAAAAAATAAAATATAATATAATATAATTACCAAGAGCAAAAGCATGTACATATTCAACAAGACACATTATCAATCAATCTAATAGATTACTTTGAAAAATGTAGTACCAAAGGTGTCAACCATCAGTGCTGCTATCCATGAGCTAATTATTATATTATTTCCTGACCAATCAGGAATCAAAATAACTGTGCAATGAAAAAAGGTATATGTAAATGCTGTCTTTGCGAAGCTAAACTTGCAAGGAACACTCATTGACAGGTTCAACTCAAAACTCCAATTCAAGTACTCAATTAACTTCTTGGCATAAACTACTGCACACTGCATGAGATAATTAGCTCACATGTATGCCGTGACCAAAGCTCGCACTTTCTCAAATATCAGTCCGAATAAAGTAGCACAATAAAATATCTTAAATTGACGTTCTGAGTAAGTTTACACCTAAATCAACGGCTAATTGTCAGTAATATCCAAAATCAGAATGTGCCAGACTGACAAACAGGTTACTATAACCCTCTGGAGCATACACGCTGGAGGGTTAATGAATAATTGCACATTAAATTCAATGTGTATATAACCCCTCAATGAATGCATTCTGAATTATAATGATATGGAATTTAGTTAAAATTGAATAGTTGAATGGCAGAAAGAACTGACAGAGTGAAGTACAGAAAGTAAAATAGTACCATTAGTGCTAAATGATTGAGTATAGCTTAAAGCTCGTCATAAGTGTTCTTGACATTGCCACACTTAAAAAATTGAATTTCTAGATCTGTTTTACATATACATACATTTTCTGTATTTAATTTTATTTAATAAAAACTTACTTTTTCAATGAAGGATATGCTTTCAGTAATAAATTCTGGTTGTTCACAATTGATCCAAAATATGCCACAACTAAAATGATTGTGGGCACTATGAATAAAATCAATCACTATTTCACTGGAATCAAGACCATGATCAGCTACCAAGATCTATATTATGAATAAAGTAAAGAAATTAATAAAAGTACAGCTACTGTATAACTCTGATTTACTCAAAAAATTTTTTAATCTAAAACATATTTATGTTAATGGTGGTGCTTGCTCAAGCTTATTAGCCTCTGTAGCAATAATATAATAGTATAATGACTAATCATGTATCTAAACAGACCCACACGTTTATTGACAGCAAAGTATGTTCATCTTATTATCAATCATAAAATGCACACACACACACAATCACATGATGATTATAGAAACCAACAGTTCATTGAATAAATGGAATAGGTAAAGGATCGTCACAACGAATGATAAGTTACAAGTGCTGTAGTACAACACTCCTCCTCACTTGTAGTTAGCATGAGGCTGTTCCCATTGGAACCATTCCAACTTTGTCACGTAGGTAGTAAAACTGATCTCGAGCCAAACCTTTGGTGAGCATATCAGCTACCATTTCCTGCGAGTTCGATATTTCTCTGGGTGACTACATGCGCACATTTTAGACGTCACGCTTACGTAGATCAGCCCGCGTATTATTACCTCAAACGTCATCATTTGGAGACCCTTACCATAAAAATGTAAATTTAATGAAAAATTGGCCATAATTCAGTAATTATTAAAAATGAAGCTATCAAATTAATACACATAAATTGTATCATAATTTTATACCATAGAACAAATTTATAGAGATATAACCCAATAAATTCAAAAGTTTTTTCTTAAACACTTTTTTTCATAAAATGTTAAATATTGGACGTAAAAAATTTCACCAACTTACAAAATTTGGTTCAAATGAAAGATTAGGAGCTAAACTATCAGTGAACCAAGTTAGAAAGATAAGGACCAATAATTTATCTTTTTTTTTCTTAAAAACTACCAAATTCACTGCCCAAAAGCTCTCAGTTGTATCACCTGTTACCACAAAACTAACCACAAAACCACAAAAATAATTTGAGTGCAGCTTTGTATGCCAATAATGTGTAACTTTTCCAAAATTTAGATATTGATCATGCATACTTCATATATTACAGTGGTTTTTGTGATAGCATCATAAATTTCAGAAAGTTCACTCTTTAAGCTGGACGCACTGTACATAGTTCGCGAAAAAAATGATGTCTAATGTCAATATGTTTCGCACGACCGTGAAATTATGGATTCTTGCACATTGATATAGTAGACTGATTGTCCTCGTATATTAAAGTTGGTTCTTTGAGTGAACAACCTAGTTCAGCTGACAACTTGTTGAGCCATACAGACTCTTGGGCTGCACTGGACAATGCACGTACTCGGCTTCTGCATAATCTGCCCCTTGCTGCTGACTGCAACCTTGAGCAACCAATCTGGCTTTGTATCTTTCAGTGGTACCAGTTGATCCTTTCTTGATTTTGTAAACCCACTTGCTTCCAACAGCTTTCTTTCCTTCAGGTAAAGGAACTACATCCCAGACATTATGACAATTCAGTGATTGGATCTCACATTCCATTGGTTTTATCCATTCAGACATATTGGAACAAGTTGTTGCTTCTTCAAATGATGATGGGTCCTGCTGAAATGTCAAACAAGTGCTATGCATTCTGAAATAATCTGGTGGATGTCTTTCTCTTGTAGAACGCCTGACCACCAGTTCTATTTCACTTTCTTCAGTAGGTGCGACATCAGAAGCTTCATGATCACACTGCAGCTCTACCTCAACATGAGTGTTGAAGTTGTTCGGTGCATTATTGCTATCTTTCTTCTCCTCTTCGTTGAATTGCACATCTCGACTATGCACCACTTTCTGACGAGTGATATCAAACAACCTATACCCCTCGGTTTCACGGCCATAACCAAGAAGAATACACTTCTTGGACTTGGGGTCGAGTTTCCCACGTTCATCCTTGGGAATATGCATTTATGCATCACATCCAAAAACTCTTAGATGATCCACTCTTGGCTTAATATATCATGCCATGCCTCGTAAGGTGTCATACCATCAACTGCCTTGGTCGGAGATCGATTTCTTAAGTAGGTGCTGGTTGAAATTGCTTCAGCCCAAAACTTGTGTGAAAGTTGGGCATCCTGCAACATTGAACGACATGATTCCACAACAGTTCAATTGAACCTCTCTGCGACACTGTTCTGTTGAGGTGTCTTTGGAATGGTACACTGATGATGTATACCTTCAGACTTCAAATAATCTTCAAATTCCTTTGACTTGTATTCTCCTCCATCATCCGAACGTAAAATCTTCAATTTCTTTCCACTTTCTCTTTCAGCCATGATCTTCCATTCTACAAACTTATTAAAAGTTTGATCTTTCGTTTTCAAAGGATAGGTCCACGCGTAGTGACTCTTGTCGTCAATGAAGCTGATAAAGTATTTAGCTCCGCCAATGGATTTCTCACCCATTTTGCCACACACGTCCGTATGAACTAACTCCAATAGCTCACTTGTATGTGTTTTGCTACCTTCAAAACGACTCTTATGATGTCTTCCTTAATGCAGGACTCACAAAAACCAACACCACATTTGATATTGTAGTCAAAGTCTTCCACTAAGCCATCTCGTACCAATCTATGGAGACTCTGCTCACCCATATGACCATAACGTCAGTGCCACAAACGCTCTTTATTTCTGTTTATCACCACATTCAGATGCTGCTGCTGTTGTCTGTCGAACTGCAAGTAATACAGATTCCCCATTCGTGAACCAATCGCAATATATTCACCACGTGAGTTACTAATCTCACACTTCTCATCATCAAACTTGACAGTTTTTCCAGCATCAGAAACCTTTGATATGTTCAGGAGATTATAAGCCAACTTCGGAATAAGGAGAACATTTCCAAGATTACATCTTTTCTTGGTTCCATCTGTTAACAACATTTGAAGTGACACTGTACCTTCAGCTGTAGCCTTCAGCACTCTACCATCTCCAAGAGATACTTCTTGAGGGTTGTCCAAAACAGCGATATCCTTGTAATATCCTTCGTCGTTGCACATGTGGCAAGTAGCCCCCAAGTTAATGATCCAGTTATATCCTTCGAGGTAATTGAGAAAACATGATCAACTATTAATGCCTCATCTTCGCTTGATCTATCATGATCTCGACTTGAATTGACTGTCGTGGTTGCTGCACTTGCCATGTGTTTAGCCTTTCCAGTGGTTGCACGTTTTCCTCCTTCCTTTCCTGTTCCAGTTTGAGCAAATTTCCAGCAATCCTTCTTGAAATGCCCTGGCTTCTTACAGTAATAGCAAGTGACTCCTCTCCTTGGCTTTGCTCTGACAGTGAAAACTTTCCGGTCATCATCCAAGCTTTCTTTTTCTTTCATTTTCTGCTCTTCATGCAATAACCTCTCAACGACGTTCTCCAGACTGGGAACTGAATCCGAATTTGCTTTATAGAGCCATCACCAATACATTAAATGAATCAGGCAGACTAGTTAGCAAATGGACTACCTTGTCTTCATCTGAAATAGGATTATCTATGACAGACAGCTCTTCAAATATCTCAGTCATCTGCTTGACGTGTTTTTGAACTGGCTCACCACCTTTTAGACTAAGAGAATACAGTTTCCTTCTGAGCTCGAGCTTATTAGCCCACGTTTTCTTCTGGAAGTGGTCCCTCAGCTTCTTCCACACAGACACAGGATCCTCTTGGTCTGCACTAATAAGGTACAACAAGAAAGGGTCTATCGACAAAACAATAGTCGCCAAAGCGCGATCTCTGTGAGCTAGAAACTTGCTGCGAGCTTCACCTGCTCCATCGGGAGCGACCTCCATTTCGTTTACAATACCCCACAAATTATCTCTAATTAAAGCCATCTTGCACTGGACTTTCCACGTAGGATAATTCTTCTCATTTAGAGGTATAATCGAGACCGTCTTTACTTCTGCCATCACTCATGCAGGTTACCGCTAGCCAAAGAAATAAAACACTAGCACAAAAACACCGGCACTGGGCCCATAACCTATTGACAGCAAAGTATGTTCATCTTATTATCAATCATAAAACGCACACACACACACAATCACGTGATGATAGAAACCAACAGTTCATTGAATAATGGCAAAGGTAAAGGATCGTCGCAACGAATGATAAGTTACAAGTGCCGTAGTACAACAACGTTTATAGTCCCACAAGCTGTATGCTCACAATTAGAGCTAAAGTACATTTAATCTTGGAATTATGATTATTATGTAATCTACTTTTGGAGTGGTCCCATTATTAAACATAGTACAATTGATATTCCTATCCTTTTAACATAGTACAATTGATATTCCTATCCTTTACATAAACAAATAAAAATCCATATCAACTTACTTGAACATCTGTGGGATAGCAAGAGATATTTACCAGACCATCCTTCAGCAGCTTGATGTCTTCCAAACGAGGAAAAGTGCTAGACTTTCCAAGATGCTGCTTTAAAATATGTATCACAGGTGGACTGGTATATTTGAGATAAATATCTCTGCCAGTCAGCTGGTAGCCACTCCAGTGGATGTATTGAGAAAATTTACAAAAGCAGCGAATACTTAGAATAGCTTTCTGCAGAGCTTTAGTGCTCTCAAGACCATCCATCATGTACTGGTAGAAGAACTGCATAAACATGGCAGCACTCTCATCTGGTACCCTCCATAGTGTTGTGAGAACAGCCTGAGCTCCGGCCAGGATAAAAGCACGTGCCATTCCTTGAATTCCGTCTGCCTTCACAGTACCACGACCTGAGTCACAGCTAGATAATACGACTAAAGCAGGATTGATGTTTAGCTTCTCCACTTCATCGGGATATAATAGAACTCCTTGAGGGTGTACTGCTTTATCTGAGGTAACGGGGACCAACATACCAAAAGCTAAGAACCCTGCAGATGCGCTACCATGTGTAGCGAAGTGTATGATTTTGGAATTTAGAATTCTCATTAAAATGGCACTTTTTGTGGCCTGAGCTTCAAGAATAGGAACTGTGTGTAATATATGAGCTACTGACTCTGCTTCTCGTTTGGCATGTGGTAACTTTCCAAGATTCCATACTTCCCCATTATATGTAAACTGAGGAATGTTGGGATTTCCAACTATGCACATACATTGATCATCTTCAGGTAAATTCACTACATTGGTATCTCCTAGTTGATTCAATATGCCCATGGTTAGAAAAGATGGCATTAATTGGATGCAGAATTGGTCTCCTAGAAAGCTGTCAGTCTTGGAATCATGAAGAGAAGTGAATGGTACTAATGCTGTATAGCTGTCACAAATAATAACTACTTTGGTAACATTCTCCATTTCATAACTTTGAAGGATGGTAAGAAGTGGGTGGCCAATTAGCTCGTAAAGAGCCTGTACTGGAGCACTGATACCTTCACTATAATCCCCAACCTCACGATACATTTCAAAACTTCGTTCTACAAGAGATTCCGTCAAGCTACAGCAAACATGGTAATCAAAAGACTTGCCATCAAATAGATCATCCTCTAGTGGAACTTCAAACATGCTGAAATAACTTTTGTCACCTTTGGAAGCAAAGACCCATCCTAGAATGCGAGCTCCAGTGTATGACAAATACAATATAGGATGACTTATGGTTCCTACAACAGACACAATGTGATCATATGATAGAGGAGAAGAAAGAGGACTGGAAAGCTGCCATCCTTTTCTTTTTAACATCAGTTCACCCAGTGTTCTGGCCCGACTCTGTTCAGCCACAAGGAGTGCTTGTAAATACTCCCTGAGACAAACAAGGCAATCTTGGAGACGATGAAAAGCACGAGACTTGGTTTCAAATAATGAAACAGAAAGTGTCAGTCCTTTTGAGGATCCTCTAATATTCTCAAAATGATCTTCATGATACTTTATCACTTCTTTCAAATCCTCACAGCCCTTTCTGTATAATTCAGAAATAGTGTCATTATTATCAAGTGGTTTCAAATTCTCTGGTACATTGTTTTGGCTACTATGTATAAAAACAGTGTAACTATTTAGTTTTTTGGCTTCTTGTAGTAGCATCTTATATAATTCATTCTTCTTAGCTTCACCCCATTCATAATAAGAGCAACCTCTGTTATGATGAGCTGTGCTAAGAGTGGAATGATCTTTGGATAGAGAAAGAACTTCAGAGTATTTTTCAACAGCTTCTTCAGGCTTTTTTCTCAACATCAGTATGTTACCCATATTGCCACACACTCGTGCTTGACCTGCTTCATCGTTACCATAAACTGCTTGACTAAAAGCACTCTCATAATGGATTTCAGCCTGATCCAAATCATTAAAGGACTGATAGGCTGTGCCGAGATTATTGTAAGCTCGACCAATTGCTTGGGGAGTGGCTTCAAATTGTAAAGTTATATCTAAAGACTTCTGCAGGTGGTACATGGCCTTATCCTTTTGAAACAACCCTAGAAAAGCATTTCCAATATTTCCATGAGCCCAACCCAATGAAACATTATCTCCCAGTTTTACAGCTATACTAATTGAGTGTTCATAGTAAGTTAAGGCACTGGTGTTTTCTCCAACAGACTGATAGAGATTCCCTAGGTTGGTATTAGCAGCTAGCCTATCCTTCAATGTCTTTGCTTCTGCTATGGCCAGTTTATATTCTTGAATGGCATCAACTATTTTTGAAGCATTTTTGAGAGCTGAACCATGCTTTTTGAATGAATGGTGGACAAAGATGGTGGCACTATACAAAACAAAGCAGCCACTGTGTCAGAGGAATAGTTACAGATTGCCTTTTGATAGTAAGAAGAAGCCTGAAGGAAGTTACGTAATACAAAGTGAATGTCTCCAAGATATAATTCACACAATGCACAATCTCCAAGTTTATTATATTTCAAGCATAACTCAGTACCCTGTTCAAAAAAAGATGCAGCTTCACTTCTATTTCCAAGTTTGAAATAAGATAAAGCAGCCACAAAAACCATAGGTATGAGTGATAAACTAGTGGGAAGGTTCAAATATGGTTGAACCACTAGTACTATTTCCTGAAACTCTCCACTAGGTAACAAATCAGTTATTCTACTGATAACCGATTGATCTGAATTATAAATGGAGGTCTTGCTCTTTCTGGCAAGCTGCATTTCATGTGACACTTTTTTAAGGTGGTCTTCATCAGTAGGCCTCATCTCCACTTTGATATTTTTCTTTCTGTAAAAGGTATGAAGTTTAGCCACTGTGGACTTTGAGACAATATTGTCTAAAGATGAACATTCTGTATTAGCAAAGCTCCTTATTTTTCGTAACCCAGGAATATCTGCATGCCTAAGACAAGTTATACCAGATTTGTGATCGCAATGTGAAAGAAACAATGATTTGAATATATGAAGTGAAGATGATGGAATGACCATGGTCGACGAATTGGTTATTACATCTAATGGTTTTGATTCCGGTTGATCATCTATATCACCCCTTTCTAGTTGTCTGACTACAGGACTAATACTTTCTAGTTGTCTGAATACAGGACTAATAACACTTTTAGGCTCTTGTTTAGTTGTACAAATACCTAACTTTGAATTAGTGCAGTAGTTTACTGAAACACCATAATTCCAGTCTATTGAATTGGTAGAGGTTTGTTCACCCACACTGGATTTCACATCACAATATGTATACTGGGCATGGATTGGGAATACAATGAAAGTACTGTGAGGATGATTACTAATTTCAAAAAGATCCTCAATTCCTCGTGTGGGATCATCTTTATTGTGACAACCTTTAGTGAGGCAACAACTGGGCTGAATGACAGCTTTATTCACATTATTCTTTACATCTTCAATACTTACTACACTGATACTAAACCCAAGAATGTTAAATTTATTTTTTAAGTCAACCAAAACTGGACACTTGCAGCTGAAATCAAGGGCACTGCGAACCAAAGTAAACTCAACATCTGTACTACTATCTGAACAGTATTCCTTAGTCCTCTTCGCGCTTTTTTTATCTTTCTTAGTCTCAACAATTCTCTTGTATATTCTGTAGATTTGTCTGTGTTTTTGCTCCTCCAAAGGCTTTGTTTTTGTAACCATTTCAGATGTATCGGTTAACTCCTGAGCTATGGTAGCTACTGTCATATCTGCTGCAATATTGTTTGTTGCATCAGTTGACTCTGGAGTTGTGTTATCTCTTGTCACATCTGCATCTGACACAATTTCATGCTTCGTCCCACCGCTAGTCTCTTTTTCTTGTACTGAAACATCAGAATTATTTATCTGAGAGAGACATAATATCAAGCATAAATTCATTTTGACTTGTTCATGTACTACTACCCACAAGTTATTTACAACAGTCTCTTGATGATTATATTATAACTACCATCTAATAAGATCACCCTCTGTACCAAAAAATTCCTATAAAATGGTTAAATAAAATTAAAAACTATGCTTAGAACTCCTGAAACTATAATCTAACAAATAAACCTAAATCCATTTTTTGTTATTCATTGGATAGTATGTGTATGCATTGATTATGAACTTTTGATTAAACTTCCCTAGTGTCACTTGTAGTTATCACCTCCTGTACCATTCAGAGATGACAATGACACAATCATAGAGGTTGAGGAAGTACCAAAAGTTATACATGGAGAGAGAGAGCAAAAATTGGAGGCAAAAAGAAGTTTGAAGTGAGCATGTGAAAAAGGGATGGGTGACATGATAAGATGATGAAATAGGGTCAGCCAGCTCTACTATACACGAGCTAACCTATTACAAAATCACTTCTCAGATCAAAAGAATGATTTATTAGGTGTATAAATTGCAAATGCCCTATTTGGCCACCACAGGAGTGTCAAGAGTTCCAGAACAAAAACTAAGTCTATACCATACTGATACAACAGTGAACTAGGAATCAAAGATTACTGCCAAATAAGAGGCATAAGAATTTACAGCTTTCTAAAAACTGAGTAACCAAATCCGTTAGATCACTGAGCAGGATTGTTTACTGAAGGAATGCAAGTTTGTACCACCAGATTTTCAGGAAATCAAGGTAAACATGAACATAAAGATAAAGGCGGCATTGACTATATCATGTGTATGGTGGCCAGAGAAAGATAAGACCATAGAAAAGGTTACCAAGCTCCGTTAGTAACACCACATGGAAGAATTAATGTGGTTAAGTGGGTGTGGTTAAGTGGGTTAACCACACCCATTTAACCACACTCACTCATTCATTAAAATAACGAATTTGATTAGCAGTAAAGCCAATATCGAAGTTTTATATCAAATGAATCGAATATTTTAGTCTATTCTCTGAGTTTCCAATTAATCTAAATGCCACTGTAATCACTCCAAACAATTCAGTTCAAGTGATCTATATAATAATACGCTTGTGTGTCAGTAACAACGATGACGATGACAATGGTGATTGACGATGGCGTGTATATTCATGAAATTCATGAGTTTAAACAGTTTGGTAAAGCATCATCATAACTTGAGTTGGAAAGTTCCATCATGTTCAGTAGAAGGCTATTAATTGCAACTAAAACGTGGGTGGAACCAGCGAGAAGACCGAAGCAGTGTTTAGGAGAATGTGAAAGAGAAAGCAAAAAAGTGACTAAAAAGCGGATGGAATCTGCAAGGAAAGGCGGTGTAGGTTTCAACAAGGAAGGTGAAAGTATGACAGAGAAGGCAAATGTTTTGCAAAGTTTAAGTCCACAGTCATGATAGAAGGATGGAGAGACTTAAAAGGAGAGATAGACAAAATGGAGATGGGACTCCATGACTCAAGAAAGAAAGAGCTGAAGAAAGGAAAGGAGGAAGATAAGATAGGTTAGGGAAAAAAGAGAGCAAGACAGGAAAACTGACGTAACCTTAACCAATTGGCAATAAATAACTTATGCTACTGCATTCTTACTTTACAACACATCAAGCACCACTGTGTGGTGGGGTACTTGCTAGTATTATTATATTACAAAGCAAATATTTTTTTATAAACAATCAGTAGGTTCATGTTAAAATATCCTGTTAATCTATATAATAATACGCTTGTGTGTCAGTAACATCGACGGTGTGTGTATTCATGAATAATTCATGAGCTTGGTGCGGTTTGGTAAAGCATCGTCTCTTTACCGTAGGTAAAGTGTCGTCACATTCTGTAGAACGTGCCGGTTATTTCTAAAAAGCGGGTGCAATAGAGACGATTGAAGGTGGCATAGGTATCAAAAAGGAAGGCGAGAAGGTAAAAGGAGATTAATTGTAACTGAAAAGCGGATGGAATCGGCGAGGTAAAGCTGTGTAGGTTTAAAATGGAAGGGAAGAGAAGGCAAATAGGCGAGCGATTAATTATAACTAAAAAGCAGGTGGAATAGACAAATAAAGGCGGGGGTTCGTTTTCAAAAGAAAGGCTAAAGTGCGAAATAGAAGACAAAAGTTTCTCAAAGTCGGACA